>Ga0065721_10048766_pt1 | contig 91048 bp, 72 predicted proteins | sample Mesricmetagenome_FD_59108 | JGI IMG/M metagenome (GOLD analysis project Ga0065721, IMG submission 59108) | Mesophilic microbial community from rice straw/compost enrichment Sample: eDNA_1 v2 (version 2) | ecosystem: Engineered > Solid waste > Grass > Composting > Bioreactor | place: USA: Davis... | reverse complement strand
TACCGCCAGCTTTCCGGCGGCATGGGCACGCCGGGGATCGACTACACCGCCGGCGGTCTACGTTACGTCGTCGAGGTTTGCGAGGACTTGGGCGCCGGCGAGTCGGCGTGGCAAAGCGGCGCGTCGGTCGTCGAGCCGGTCGGCGCACCGCAGGTGATCGACGCCGAGACGCAGCTCGTGACCGTGCGCATGAAGGCGCCGCTCGCGGAGCGTCCGCGTGCCTTCATGCGCCTGCGCGTGACGCGGAGCGAGCCGTAGGCACGAGCTTGGTTTCCCGACGCGGCGGTGTGACGTCATCCGCCTTTGTTCTTCCTCATTTGTATGAGCGGGGCACCGCTTGGCGCGGGAATGGCCGGTCGGCAGAGGATGAAGGGTCATGGCTACCCTAACAAAATCCCCGCTTCTACCCCGGCCTTTGGCGATCCCGACGGCGCGGTTTTCCCTCGGTCTCTGCTTGGCCGCCACCCTGACCGCTTCCGCGCTTCAGGCGCAGAGCATCATCGAGACTTTCGACACCCATCCCGGTTCGGCCGGCAACGGCTGGGTCGGTGCGTGGGGCACCAACACCGGCCAAGGCAACTCGAGCATGAACAACGGCACGACCGGCACCGCCGTCGTCAGCACGGGCACCTCCACGAGTTCTCCGCTCAACGGAGGTGGCCAGTATCTCACCTTCACGGGAAGCACCTCGGAGACCGGTGATCGCAACCAGTTCAACTCGTCGACCAGCCGGCGTTATCAATCGTTCGGCGACGTGGACGTGACCCAGACCCATGTCATCACCTTCGATTTCCGCATCGATTCGCTCACGGGCTTCGACAGCGGGTCCGATTTCGTCGGGGCCTTCGGTCACACCGGCGCCACCTTCAGCAACAACTTCGGATTCGAGTCGTCGTGGACCGTGCGGGTTTTCGCGGGTCAACAGGGTAACGCATCGGCCTTCACCTGGGGCGCGCACAACGGCAATCGCGCCGCGGGCAGCTACTCTGGCAACAACATCGTCGCGTTGAAGGACGAGCTCGGCAACTCGCTGACCGCCCAGGTCGGCGTCGTTTACACCGTGACGGTGGTGAACTATGCGGCCACCGGCTACTACGACGTGTATGTGACCGACGGGACCGTGACCGTCTCCGCCACGGGGCTCGGTTACCGCACCAGCAACTGGGGGGAGAACGCGACGGCAACCCCCGTGCTCGCCTTCCAGTCGCAGGTCAACGCGATCGGGAACTCCGCGACATTCTCCGTGGACAACATCTCCATCGGCGCGGCCCCGATTCCCGAGCCCGCCTCGGTCGCGGTCCTGGCCGCCCTCGGCGCCTTGGGCTTCGCGGGTGCGCGGCGTCGCCGCGTGTCCGCCTAAGGACGAGCGCGCTCTCGACGCAACCGGCGTGCCGTGAACAGCGGGAGGGGAAAAGCCGGCGGCTTCGTCGCGCGATCCGCCCGCGTTTGCGGCCCGCGCCGCAAACGCAAGGGCTTTGATTCCATGGGGGTTGATGGCGAAGCGATCGGACGCCACGGTCGCTTCATGCCCCCGCTTTCCCGTCGCCCCACGCAAAAGCAGGTCGCGGCCCTCGCCGGCGTGACCCAGTCGACCGTGTCGTTGGTGCTGCGGAACGATCCCGCGATCAGCGCGGAGACGAAGCGGCGCGTGAACGACGCCATGGAGAAACTCGGCTACGTGCCCGATCCGTTTCTGTCCGGTCTCGCGGCCTATCGGAAGACGCTGCGCAAGCCCACTTTTCACGCGACGCTCGCGCTCGTTTCCACGCATCCCGAACCGGGCGGCTGGCGGGGCAGCCCGCAGTTCAACGCCTATTGGGAGGGCGCGGTGGCCCAGGGACGCGAAATGGGTTACCATCTCGAGGAGCATTCCCTTTGCGCTCCGGGCATGACCCCGGGGCGGCTCACCTCGATCCTTCAATCCCGCGCGATCCGCGGACTGTTGCTCGCCCCGCAACAACCGCCGCAGGAGGTGCCGGCGATGGATTGGAGCAAGTTCGCCGTGGTCGCCTTCGGCTACAGCATCCTCCGGCCGGTCACGCACGTCGTCACGGTGCACCAATACCGCGCGATGGAGACCGCGTTCCGAAAATGCCTCGAGCTCGGCTACAAGCGTCCCGGCCTGGCCATGAGCATGGAAAGCGACGAGCGGGCGAAGGGCATGTGGAGCGCGGCGTTTTGGAAGATGCAAAACACCCGGCCGGCGAGCCGGCGGGTGAAGCCGTTCATGCCGGTGGATCTGACCTTCGACGGGCTCGTGGAGTGGGCCGATCGCCACCGTCCCGATGTGGTGATCTCCATCGATCCCCGGATAGAGACCTGGTTGGTGAAATCGGGTCGTCGCGTGCCCGAGGACATCGGCTTCGTGCATCTCTCCGTGCCCTTGGGCGAGCCGCGCTACGCGGGCATCTCGGAGAATCCCATGACCATCGGTCGCAAGGGCATGGCCCTGCTCATCGGCATGGTGCAGCACGGCGAGATCGGCCTGCCCGAGGTGCCCAACTACCTGCTCGTCGAAGGCACGTGGCGCGACGGGCGCACGGTGCGCCGGGTCGACGCCTGACGGCGTAGAAGGCTTGACGGCGCGCGATGCCGTGAGGGTGGGGCGGGACCGCCGGGCGCGCCGCGTCGGAGCGGCGAATCGCCGGGAGGCAACGACGGCGCGGTGGTGGGCGGGCGCGTCCCTGCGCCCGCGGCTTGGAGATCGATCCATTGGGCGCAGGGACGCGCCCATCCACCTGAAGTCCCAAAGTAATTACCCGCGAATCACTCGCGGGAAATGAACAGGCGGGGGCCCTTGGGGCCGCGGGCGGTGTAGTGGGTCCAGGTTTCGAAGCCGCCCTCGATCAGGAACGACAACATGCGGCCGCTCCGCTGGTGCTCGCGCACGATTTCGGTGACGTCGACCTCGACCAGGCCGCCGCTGGGCGGCACCGGGAAGGCGGCGAGCTCCCGGGTTTTCGGCGGGCGACGGTTCCAAGTCAGGGACTCCGCGGCCCATTCGCCGCGTTTTCCCGATCCGGGCGCGAGCCAGAGCGTGTTTTCGCCGCCGTCGGAGCGGTTGCATTGCAGGCGAAGCGCGGCGCGGGTGAAGTCGGCGGGCAGGGCCCGGAGATCGAACAGCAGGTGGATCTCGCGCTTGTAGTCGGGGGCGTTGGTGTCCTTTGCCTCCAGGGTGCTCTGCCGGATGTAATTATCATTTGAATACGATCCTCCGCGCACGAAGGCGGCGGCGACCGCGGAGAGCTCGCCGGTCGGGGCGTCGGGATTGACGCGCGCCCGGAGCGCGGTCTCGGAGCTGGGCTTCATGCCGGAGGCGAAGGCGCGGGCGCGGATGAGCGCGTCCTTCTCGAGCACGAGGGGCTCGCGGTAGAGCGGAGAACGCGCGGTCGGTTCGTCGCCGTCGAGCGTGTAGCGGATCTCGGCGGAGGGCGTGGGCGTGGTGAGGGAGAAGCGCCGGGAGGTGATGCCGCCTTCGTCGAGGATGCGCACGCGCAGCGCCTGGCCGCGGGAGGGGACGGGGAGGCCGATACCCATCCGAAGGAAGAAGGTGTCGGCCTCGGGGAGGAGCGTGTCGGGGATGCGCCGGGCGGGGAGCGAGGACGCTCGGGATCGCAGCGGGCTGTCCGGGGCGAGGCGGAAGTCGAGGGTGGCCGCGTCGACGAAGCGCGGGTCGGCCCAGCGGGCCTCGGTTTCGCCGCCGCGCCGCATGAAGCCGGCGAGATCGTAGTCGGCCGGTTTGCCGTTCGCGTCGGGCGCGTGGAAGGCGGTCTGGGGATTCGCGCCAAAGTAGAGGTTGCCCCGCGAGCCGCGGTTGGCGGCGACCGCCGGCGCGTAACGGTAGTCGCCGGCGGGCACGCCCACGCGGAGGCTGTGCACGCGGGCGGACGCGGGGGCGTGGAGCACGTTGTTCAACAAGGTGTAGCCCTGCGCGAAAAACGGCTCGTCGGCCCAGTGCGGATCGCGGCGCACATACCAGTGGTAATCGAAGGGCGCCTGGCTGGTGGCGGAGGCGAGGATGGAATCGCGCACCGTCACGCTGCCGGCCATGGCGGAGTAGAGATCGAAGCGGCCGTTGGCGGCGAGCAGGCCGCGTTCGAGCAGGAAGGGGCCGTAGCTGATCTCGAAGAACATGCCGTAGCCGGTGTTGAGCGCGGCGGTGAAGTCCTCGATCCGGATGTCGTGGCAATGGATGTCGTGCCAGAAACCGTAGGTGAGGTTTCCGACGCTGGTGTGGCGGCGCACGATCTGGCGGTCGGTCCAGTGCCACTTCGCGGCGGCGACGAAACGGCTGGTGTGGCTCCAGCCCCCGAGGTGGCCGCGCCAGTTGTTGAAGTTGGTCTCGTTGTCCTCGAGCAGGATGTTTTCGACGCGGTCGCCGACGATGCCGTGGTAGCCGTTGTGGTTGAAGCGCGAGCGCCGGAGGGTGATGCCCGACTGGTTGGCAACGCGGAAGCCGGCGGAGCTGTTCCAGTCGAAGGCGCAATCCTCGACGAGGATGTTGCGCGGCGGCGCGACCCACTCCTCGGCCGCGAGCTCGGCGAAGCGGGCGCGGGCGCCGAAGTTGATCAGGCCGATCTCGCCGGCGAGCGCGTCGCCCTCGTGCGTGATGACGGCGCGGCCGTTGGCCCGGACGGTGAGGCGTCCGCCGATCAGGCGCGCCTCGAGCCAGGCATATTCGCCGGGTTCGAGAACGAAGGGCGCTTCGCGCAGGAGGGCGCGTTGGCCGCCGCGGCCGAGCCGGTAGAGGCGCGCGGTGGCGGGCGACTCGGCGGCGATCACGAGGGCGAGACCCTCGGCTTCGCCCGTGCGGCCGACGACGAGGCCGGCCTCGCCGGTCGCGGAGTCGAGCTTGAGCCGGGTGCGCAGGATCGCGTCGCCGCGGATCGCGAGGCCGTCGCGCGAGGCGAGCGCGAGACCGTCGGTCTCGGTTTCGAGCACGGGGATCGAGTCCACACGCTGCCCGCCGGTGTGGCCGGGCTGGTCGATCTTGTCGTTGAAAAACCGATACTCGCCGCCGTTCACGCGCCAGGTCGCGGAGGCGCGATTCTCGCTGAAGTTTTCCGAGAAAAGGGAGCGGCCCCGCCAGGCGGTGATGTCGATCGGATACTGGTTGAGGAGGTTGGCCGCGCGACGGACGACGAGGTTGCGCAGGACGAGGTTGCCCTTGTTGCGCAGGACGAGCGCGCTGGGGCGCACCGAGACCTCGATGCGGGAGCGTTCGATCGAGGCGAGGGCGGGCAGCCGGACGAAGAGCCGCCGGCCGTTCTCCTCGCGCTCGGCGACCGCGAAGGTGCCGGGCTCGAGCGTGGCGGCGGGATCGCGGAAGCCGAGGTAGTCGTAGCGTTTCTCGCGGGCCCGGCGGGGATCGTTCACGTAGCGGTGGTTTTCGACGATGCGCGGCAGGAGGGGCTCGCCGTCCACGAAGACCATCTCGGCTCGCTGCGACTCGAGGATCTGGTTGGCGTTGTTGAGGAAGTAGTGGCCGAACGAATACGGCCAGTCGTGCGAGTAGAGCCCGTCGCCGAGGTCGGTCCAACCATCGGCGGGGAAGACGTCGGCGCCCTCGAGGATGACCTGGTCCTTGGCCGCGCCCTCGATGACGAGGAGCGTGTCGCGGCCTTTCCCGGCGTCGAAGTCCGCGGTCACCGATTCGCGATAGATTCCCGGCTGGAGGCGGAGGCGGGTGGGCGTGCCCTCGACCACGGAGCTCCGCGCGGCGGCGACGCCGGCGGCGAGCGTGCGGAAGGCGCGTTCGGGCGAGGAGCCGTCGAAGCTGTCGTCGCCGCGGACGGGATCGACGTGGTAGGTGCGCGCGACGACGGATTCGTCGATCACCGCGCCGGTGACCGAGGAGACGTCGGGGAGGGGGACGGCGGTGGCGGCGTGGAGCGCGGCGGGCAGCGCGACGAGACAGGCCAACACGACGCGTCGGGCGAAGGAGACGAGGGGCATTGGGTTAGCTCCGGACGAAGGGGGATGAGCGGCAATGGGAGCAGGGTTCATACAGATGAGATGTTTCGCGCGGCCGGGTTCGGCTTGGCGGAACGGAGTGTTGATGGAGAGGCGGGCGGCCGCGCGGGAGCGGTCAGCGTTCGTCCGCGTCGGTGACGAGGAAGTTGTCGACGGAGAACTCGGCGGAGGCCTCGGGGGCGTTCTGCAACTGGAGGATGACGGCGGAGTCGCCCGAGCCGGAGCCGGTGCCCTGGGTGACCTGGCCATCCCAGTTGGCGCGGGTGAAGTTTGCGGGGAAAAGACCGGACAGGGTGACGACGGACTCGTCGGCGAGCGAGGCGATGAGCGTCCAGCCCGTGGTGCGGACCGTGAGGGTGAAGCCGGTGACCGCGGCGGAGGCGTCGTAGGTCACCCGCACATATCGGCCGCTGAAGAGCGTGCGCGTCGCGTCGTCCATTTTCCAGCCGACGACGATCTGATTGTTGGCGCGGATGCGCACGCCGATCGCGTCGGGGAGGAGCGACGCGCTGCTGCTGGAGAGCGACGCCACCATGAGCTGAAAGTAGGCGTGCTCGGTGGCGGCGGGCGTGGAGCTGTAGCGCAGGCCGCGGACGGAGAAGGCGAGGGGGCGGTTGAAGAAATTGAACTCGGGCGAAACCGCGCTGCGGATCCACGGCGATTTCTGCGAGCCGGCGGTCACGGCGAAGTGCAGGTTGCCGTTGCGTTCGACCAAGGTGCCTTGGTTCTGGCCGGCGGTCCAGAAGCCGACGAGGTGATCGGAATTCGCGATGGCGCCGTCCTCGAAGTGGTCCGTGAAGACGGTGCTTTGCGCCGTCATCGACGGGGCGGCGACGCCTGTCGTGAGCGCGAGCAGAACGGCCAGACGACGGGAAACGGAGAGACGACGAGGCGGGGTGAACGGGGTCATGCCGGGAACGAAGGCGTCCAATTTTTCCCGGGCAACGACGCCGGTTACTAATACATAAAAACGGAGGGGCCGCGTCGTCGTCGCGGGACGGCGGCGGCCCGCGGGCGTCGGTCGCTCATATGTATGAGGAGGCGGAGGGCTGGTGCGGCGCGGCCGCTCGGCCATGCCTTGCGAAGTCCGCCCGGTGCGAGATCGTTCCGCGCCGGACGTGTTTGCCCCACTTCGTTTCCCCGTCCCATGCCTTCCGGTTTCCCGCGTCTTCTTCGCACCGCGCCGTTCGCTGTCTTTCTGCCGCTGCTATCGCCGCTGATGCAGGCGGCGGAGTCGGCGGATGTATCTCCGGAGGCCTGGCGCTCGCTGACCGCCTACCGCTTCGGCGAGGCCGTGGACCTGTTTCACGCCGAAAAGGGAGGCCCGCCCGAGTCCGCGCGGTTGGCGCGCCTGGGCGAGGCGCTGGCCTTGCTCAACCGGCCGCCGGTGTCGCCCACGACGATCGCCGCGGCGACGCGTTTGCTGGAGGCCTTGTGCGCCGAAAACGCGACGGACGATCCCGCGTTGGCGGCGCGTTATCTGCTCGCGCGCATCGCGCATCTGCACGCGGCCGAGCCCGACAACGGCGCGGCGGCGGAGCACTATCAGGCGCTGATCGCGCTTGCGCCGGAGCATCCGCTGGCGGAGCAGGCGGTGGCGCGACTCGCGTTGCTTCTGCTCTACGATCCGGCGAGGGCGGAGCGCTTCGAGGCCGATCTCGCCGAGATGGAGACGCTGGTCGCGCGGCTCACGCGGCCCGAGGCGCGGCGCGACGCGCACGCGGTGTTGGCCGACGTCTACACGCGGCGCGATCCGCGTCCGGCGGAGGCGCTGCGTCATCTCGAGGCGCAGTTGGCCACGAACGCGGTGAACATGGTGCGGGCGCGCAACAACCTCCTCCTGCAGATCGCCGAGACGGCGCGCGGGCTCGGGAAGCGCGAGCTCGCGGCCGCGCGCTACCGGCAGTTTCTCGAGGGCACGCGGCGCGAGGTGCGCCGGCAACTGGCGGGCGAACGGCTCGCGGAGATGGAGGGCGCCGGATCATGAAACGTTTTCCATGTCCGCCCCTGTGGAGCGTGGGAGTGCTCGTGCTCCTGGTGTTGTTCGGCTGGGCCGCCCGGCAGGTGTGGTCGCGCGCGCGACCGGCGCGCGACGGCGAGGTGACGCTGCGCATCGCGCACTGGCAGCTCGAGGCCGGCGTGCAGCGCGGACTCGAGGCGGTGGCGGCCGAATTCGAGGCGCGAAACCCGGGCGTGAAAATCGAGATCCTGCGCATCCCCGAGCGGGTGTATCCGCAGTAGCTCATCACCCAGTTTGTCGGCGGCACGGCGCCGGATCTCATCGAGCTGCGCATGGCGACGCCGGTCGAACAAAAGGTGCGTTACCTCGAGCTGCTGGGAGAGGTCGTCGAGGCGCCGAATCCCTACAACGCGGGCACGCCGCTGGCGGATGTTCCCTGGCGGGAAACCTTCGTCGACGGCATGCGCGGCGGCTTCGACGAGGCGCTCGGCGACCACTTCGGCGCGCCCGCGTTTCTCTCCACCGTCCGCCTGTTCTACAACCGTCGCCTGCTCCGCGATATCACCGGCGGCGAGGAAGCGCCGCGCACGCTCGCCGAGCTGCTGGACTTGTGCGACCGGACCGAGGCCTGGTCGCGGCGCGAGAACCGGCCGATCCTCTCGATCGCGGGTTCGAGCTACAACGCGCCCTACCTCTTCGACGCGCTCATGCGCGCGCAGTTGCATCGGATGGGCAACGCGTTCAGTCCGCGTCCCCGGTTGAACGCGGAGGCGGAGGCGTTTTTCGCGGCGCATTTGCGCGGCGACTGGACGTTCGAGCATCCGGACGTGCGCCGCACGCTGGCTTTGCAGCGCGAATTCGGCCGGCACATGCAGCCGGGTTTCCTGCAACTGCGTCGCGAGGACGCCACCTTCGCGTTCACGCAGCAGCGCGCGCTGATGATCGCGACGGGCAGCTGGGACGCGACGAGCCTGCGCGAGGAGTGCGACTTCCCGGTGGGCGTCGTCGCGATTCCCGCGCCGACGGCCGACGACCCGAAGTGGGGCGAGGGTGTTTTGGGCAAGGTGTCGGAGGAAGGCACCGGAGCGTTCGGCCCCTTCGGCATCGCGCGGGCGAGCAAGCATCCGGAGCTCGCGCTTTCGTTCCTTCAGTTTCTCACCAGCCAGGAGGCGAACCGCCTGTTCTCGCGACTGAGCGGCTGGCTTCCGGTGATCGACGGCGTGGATGCGCCGGAGGATGTCGAACCCTTCATGCCGGCGCTGGCCGGCTACCCGGGCGCGCCCTCGTTGCGTTACGGCATCGAGGCGAAGCAGGCCTACGAGCGAAACCTGCACGCGCTCTTCAGCCCCTCGGGCGGTGTCGACGCGTTCATCGCGCAGGCCGCGGAGAACTTTCGCGCCGGCGTCGAACAGGACCTGCGTCGCAGTCTGCGTTCACGCGAACGAATGCTGCGCCAGACCGATTCCGTATTCGAGGGTTGGAGACAACTGGAGCGGATCGAGGACTCCGAGGAGGCGCGGCGTCGCCGGCGAATGCTGGGCGAGGCGCAGATCGACCAGGAGATCGAGGCCGCCTGGCTCCGCTGGGAACTGGGCCGCTGAGGCGCTGATATCCTTCGATTCCCGTAGGCCAGGCCGCCGGCCTGGCGGCCCGACCGGCGGTCGGGCCTACAACGCTGCGGAAGCGGTATGAGTCGCGGAGAGGCAAGAGCGGCGGGCCCGCCCTACCTTCACGCGTCGCTCAGCGCAGGGTGATCGTGGTCGGAGCGGAGCCGACGGTCAGCTTGAGCGAAGTGGTGGTGCCGCGGTCGCCGTGGCGGACGGCGATCTCGTAGTCGCCGAGGAAACCGCGCGTGGCGGCGCGGCCTTCCGCGTCGGTGCGAAGCGTCTCGTCGGTGCTCCACTGGCGGTGGATCAAGTCGAGCCAGGCCCGGCCGGCGGGTTTGATGGACCAGTCCTTGCGCCAGAGCGCGGCGTTGGGCCGCCAGTGACGACGCTCCCAGAAACCCCAGAGCTGAAGCGTATCCACGGCGGCATGACTGAAGACCGCGGTGGCAAAGTCGCGCAGGTAGTCGGCCTGCACCTGCTCGTCGGTCAGATCGATGTCGAACTCGGTGACCTGAAGAATGAATCCGTGGGCGGCGAAACGATCGAGCACCCGGATGATCTTCGCCGGCGGGGTGAGGTGGCCGCCGTAGTGGCACTGAAAGCCGAGGCCGTCGATCGGTGCGCCGCGGCGGCGCAGGTCGAGGGCCATGCGCTCGAATTCGTCGAGCTTGGCGTCCTGGCTGAAGTGCAGCGCCTCGTTGAGGAAGAGGTGACCGCCGGTGTGGTGGCGGCGGGCGAGTTTGAAAACCTCGACCATGATGTCGTCGCCGAGCACGCGGAGGATGTCGAAGTGGGTCTGCGGTTCGTTGACCACGTCCCAGTCGCCGACGAGGCCGCGGGTGGCGGTGAGGATGGTTTCGGCATGATCGAGGATGCGTTTGCGAAGCGCGTCGGGATCGGAGGCGAGAGCGCGCAGATCCTCGGGCGAGCGTTGCCAGGAGGGCCAGAAGAGCACGTGGCCGCGCACCGGAAGCTGGTGCTCGCGCAGCCAGTCGAGGGCGGCGAGGGCGCGCGGGGAGTTTCTTTCCCACTGCGGCCACTTCAGGTCGTTCTCGAGCGTGACCATGTTGGCGACCTGGGGGATCATCTCCCGGTAGCGATCGGAGCCGGAGAACTCGTCCTCCGACGCGAGCAGGGCGCGCGCATCGACCGCCGTGCTGAAGCGGAAATCGTGACGCACGAGGCGGGCGTGCACCTCCGCGTTCGGAAGCGGACGGCCGTCGGCGTCGACGACCCGCACGGCGAGCTCGGCCTTGCGGTGTTTCTCGATGCGCGCCTCGGCTTCGGCGCGCCAGGGCGCGTTGGCATCGCGGCCGGCGTAGGTGATGTGCAGGGTGGAGGGCGGCAGGCTCGCGAGGTCGTGGTCGGGTCCGAAGGCCTGCACGCGGAGGCCGGCGAACTCGAGCGTCTGCGCCGCGCCGCCCAACCGAAAATGGAGCACGGCTTCGCCGGCGGGGAGCGCTTTGAGCGCGCGGACGGGCAGCACGAATTTCTTCCACTCAGGACCCACGGACCACGGATAAATCGGAATCACCTTGGTGTAGGGCGCGCTCGATTGCTCGAGCACGAGCGAGGCGCGGCCCTCGCCGGTTTCGTCGCGCGACTCGATCATGCGCGCCCAGAACTCGAGCAAGAGCACCTCCTGCGCGGACACGCCGTCGGTCAGTCGTGCGCGGAGCTGCACGTTGAAATCGACCTTGGAGCGCCGCGGGATGTGAACGCGCAGGGCTTCCTTGAAATCGGGATGCGTGACGCGGACGCGTTCCAACCGCGCGTCGTCGGCGTCTCCGCCCATCAGGCGGGCGAGGGAGAGCACGTTCTCGGGAACCAGCGAGCGGGCCTTGTCGGCGAAGACGGCGGGCAAGCCGAGGTGGAGACAAAGCAGCAGCGAGAGGAGTCGACGGAGCATGATGTTTTAGTCGCGCACGATTTCGTAGGCGAAGCGGGGCTTGGCCCCGGCGAGGGTGTCGACGCGCAGGCGCCAGCCTTCGGAGGTTTTTTCGAGAGTCGCGGGTTCGAGACGCGTGCCGTCCATGTCCACCGCCCAGGCGCGCGGCTTGGCGTCGGCGGGGAAGTTCAGGTCGAGGTCGGCGACGGCTCGCTCGACGAGCAGGGGCGGGCCGCCGCGGTCGACGAGCTGCGTGCGCGTGGCGTCGGCGAAGCCCATGCCGGACGGCAGGGCGTCGGCGAGGTGAACGACGAGGATGCGGCGGCTGTCGGCGAGCGGAAGTCCGTCCACCGAGACGACGGTGACGGCGGAGGGCGCGTCGTCGGTGTTGCGCACGGAGGCGAAGGAGCCGCGCAGGGAGGCGCCGGCGGAAAGCGAAAAGCCTTCGCTGCGCGCGGTGACGAAGTGCGCGGTGCCGGTCTTCGCATCGAGCACGATCTGGCCGGTGTCGCTGCGATAGACCTCGTCGTTTTCGATGAGCGAGGCAGGCAGGCGGCCGGCGGCGACCAGTTGGGCGGGGAGTTCGTCGTTGGAGGGGAAGATGCCGTTTTCGGGCGAAGCGGAAGCGGAGGCGGGATCGACGACGACGGCGGTGACGCCTTCGCGGCGCGCGATGGCGGCGGGATCGCCGATCTCGGAGCCGATGCGGGTGACGAGGCCGAGGCGCGAGAAGTGTTCGCCGAAAGGACGTTGGCGGGAGCGGAAAGCGGTGTCGGGCTCGGTGACGAAGGGGATTTCGCCCTTGGCGGGCAGGATGTCGCCGCGCTGGTAGATCAACGACGCGACGCGGTCGGCGAGCAGGCCGATGGGATCGCTGGCGAGGGAGAAGCCGCCGGTGACGTCGCCCTCGGGCGAGAGCGTCTTCGCGGTGCTGGCGTATTCGAAATTGTAGAGCGCGTCCCAATCCTGGAGCGAGGCGTAGGCGGGCATGAGCACGCCGCCCTCGGCGCGGTGGCGGTTCGGGCGGACGAAATTGAATTCGGTGACGGTGAAAGGTTTTCCGAAAATGCGCGACGGCATCAGCGAGCGAGGCGCGCCCGCGCGGTCGGCGACGGAGCTTTTTTGGTGATAGGAGAAGGGCAGCTTGAAGCGGTTGCCGGGCAGGAAGCGCGGGTGGTCCCAGTATTGGTGGTTGTCGACGTAGTCGTAGGCGTTGCGGGTGAAAACCAGTCGCTGGAACTGCATGTGGTTCGCCCCGCTGAGGGGCGCGCGCACGCCGAGCTCGTTGCGGAGGAAGGCGAAGAGCCGCGCGTCGGTCTTGGCGTGGGCCTCGTGGAGAAAACGTCCGTAGGCGGCGTCGCGCCCGTGTTTGCCATGCCGCGCGCGGTTGTCGTCGCGGTCGAGCCAGGCGGAGAACCCGCGTTCGTAGAAGTGTCCGATGAGCGGGTTATCCTCGATCTTGGCGCCCTCGGTGTCCTCGTTCACGGGGCAGATGCCGATGAGCGCGGGGTCCTCGGCCCAGGTGAGGCCGGTGTGCGGATTGCGATGGGTGAGGAGCGAGCGGGCGAAGGCGGCCCAGGCTTCGAAGGCGGGCTCGGAGAAACGGATGACGGTTTTGAAGAGACGGGCGGCCTCGCCGCCGCTCAGGCCCTCGGCGTCGTCGGGCTTGAGACCGAAGGAGACCATCTCCTCGGCGTTGAAGAGCCGCAGCGAGTAGAGGTCGATGTTGATGTAGAGGCCGCGTTTTTTCAGCGCGGCGAAGAGGTAGTCGAGTTGCTCCAGCTTTTCCGGATCGAGCTGGCCCGAGGCGGCGAGCTTGCCGGTCGCGGGATCGCGCAGGGCGAGGGCGCGGTCGATGTGGTGCAGACGCACGGTGTTGTAGCCGGAGCGGGCGATGCGCTCGGCGACGCGGTCGGCGGTCTCCCGATCGAGGAAGCAGGCGGAGGAGACGAGGTTGACGCCCCAGAAACGCACGCGCCGGCCGGGGCGGTCGGCGAACTCGAAGTGTCCGTCGGGCGTGATGCGGATCGGGCCGTATTTGCCGGCGGGCGCGTCGTTGAGGAAAGAGAAATCGAAGACGCTCCCGGGCTGGATCGCGTTGGTCGGCTCGGCGAGGGGCGCCCAGCGTTCGCCGGCCTCGGCGGCGAAGCCCGCGGGCGGCAACTCGACCGGCGCGGGAGCGGGCGCGGCGTTGGCGGCGGGCGCGGAAAGAAGGAGCGCGAGAGCGAGCGGGATTCGGGCGGAGGACTGCATAAGAAAGCGGACGCGGGCGGGTGGGCGACTGCGGTTGCCCGCGCCGAACGAAGCGGCGGCGCGGAACAGACCGACCGCGCGCGCCGATTTGCGTGGAGGGGCGCGCGACGTGTGCGCCCATGAGAGGGTTCGGGTTCGTCCGACGACGCCGGACGGGCGGGCGTCACTTCTTGGTGATCCAGAGCATGGCCGATTTTCCGTCGGCGGTATTGGAGAAGGCTTCGACCGGGAGTCGCGCGGTGTGACCGTCGAAATAGACGAGATTGGCCCGTTGTTCGTGGCGGTAGGCCACGATGTGGGTGGAGGACGAGGTGAGCAGTTCCTTGTCCTTGGTGTAGCCGGTGGCGCCGTCGGCGTAGAGCTGCCAGTCGAGCCCGTCGGCGAAGGCCATGGTCTGGGACGGGCGGAGGATCTCGCTCACCTTGATCTGGCGAACCAGGCCGGCGACCCACTCGCCGCCCCGGTCGTGGGAGTTGATGCCGTAGGTGAAGTCGAGCTTGTTGCCGATGCCGCGCGCGGTCTGGCACTGGAGGGAATCGGCGAGCTTGTCGGGATTGGTCGTGCTGGTGGTGCGGTCCTTCGCCAGATACGAAACGAAGGTGGAGTTTTGATACCAGAAGGTCCGTCGGTTCACGTTTTCCGGATCGATGGCGAGGGACGGGACGTAGCCTCCGCGGTTGTCCGAGGCGTAGGCGATGTTGGCCAATTGGATCTGCCGCAGGTTCGAGAGACATTGGGTCGTGCGGGCGGATTCGCGGACACGGCCGACGACGGGGACGAGGATCGCGGCGAGGATGCCGATGATAGCGATGACCGTGAGCAGCTCGATGAGCGTGAATCCGGCGCGGCTGGAGGCGGGGTGGGGAGCGCGCATGGGGTGGAGGGGTTCGGGGTTACCAGACGAGTGCGGGACGATAGGAGGGTTTGGTCGCCTCGCGAGAGTGGAAGCGCATCAGGTCGTCCGTGCCCTCGGAGACGGAGAGCATGAGCGTGATCCGCGAGCCGTGGCGACCGGACAGGATCGACTTGAGGGCGGCGGACGAGAGCGGGATGAGGACGTCTTTGTTTCTCTCCAAGACGATCGGCACGGTGGTCTCCCCGGCCTCGATGACCTGGGATTCGATGAAGCGGTCGCCGAGGTCGCGGGCGTTGGCGGGGGCGTTGAGCCAGTGAAGGCTGCCGGTGGCGGCGCCGTTTTCGGGCTGCGCGGTGCCGGTGCCCGAGCCCTCGATCCAGTCCTGGCCGGGCGCGTTGGGCTTCAGGAGATAAACACGCACGGGCTGGGGTGTGAGGATGGCGTCGCCGCCCTGGCCGGGATTCATCTCGCGAAGGGTGAGCCGCAGCGAGAGCGCTTCGAGCGGGCGAGGCAGCGCGGAGATGTCAAAACCGAGATAGATTTTCCGGCTGAAACCGTCGGGCTTGTTGGCGGTGGTCTTCAGCTCAAGGATGGCGCGTTTGCCGAAGTTGGAATCGTAGCCCGGGATGTCGGTGCGTTCGTCGCAGGGACGTCGTCCGCCGAACACATAGCTGTCGCGATCGGCGGCGAGTTCTCCGGCGAACATGGCGCCGGCGGCGAGGGCGAGGGTCGACAGGGTGATCAGGCGAGCCCCGCGACCAAGAGGGGCAAGGCGGGTGTCAGGGTGGGGCATACCAGGAACGAAACGTCGGCGGCAGGGGCGGCGCGACTTTCCCGTCACTAATACAGATGAAGAAGCATCGCCCTCATATGTATCAATGGCGATGACGTCGTGACGCCGCGCGCGGCGCCTTGGAATGGCCGGATGATCGGAGCCCCCACGCATTCCACCCTGCCTGTTGTAAAGGCGATCACGAGCGGTCCGGGCCATCACTGGTTCGGCTATTATGAGAAATGCCCGTGGGACGCCACGGGACGCTGGGTGCTGGCGATGCGCTCGAGCTTCCGGGAGCGTCCGCCGGAGGCCGGCGACGTGGCGGTGATCGGGATGATCGACACCGAGAATGACTGCGCCTGGAGGCCGCTGGCGGAGACCCGCGCGTGGAACTGGCAGCAGGGCTCGATGCTCCAGTGGCTCGGCGACGGCTCGTCGGGCGAGATCATCTTCAACGACCGCGACGGCGACACGCTCGTGTCGCGTATCTTAAATGTGAATACCGGCGGCGGGCGCACGCTGGGCCGGCCCGTCTACGCGGTGAACCGCGCGGGCACGAAGGCGGTGTCGCTCAACTTCGCCCGGCTCCACCATCAGCGTCCGGGCTACGGTTACGCGGGCGTGCGCGATCCCTGGGAGGGCGTGGACGAACCGGCCGACGACGGCCTGTGGGCGATGGACCTGCGCAGCGGCGAGAGCCGGCTGATCCTGAGCGTGGCCGAGGTGGCGGCGTTTCAGCGCAGGGAGGATTTCGACGGCAAGACGCACCGCTTCAACCACGCGCAGTTCGGTCCCGGCGACCGCTTCGCGGTGCTGCATCGGCGCAAAACGCCGGACATGGAGGTGGGGCTCACGCGTTTGCTCACGCTCGACATCGAGGGACGCGGGCTGCGCTGCCTGACCGACCACGAGCTGGTGTCGCATTACGATTGGTGGGGCCGCGACCGCATCGTGGCCTGGGCTCGCCGGAACGAGATCGGCGCCCGGTATTTCCTGTTCGAGGACAAGGAGGGGGGACGCATCGAGGCGATCGGCGAGGACGTGCTGAACTGCGACGGCCACTGCTCGTTTTCCCCCGACGGTCGCTGGATGTTGTCCGACACCTATCCCGACGAGACTCACCACCGCACGCTGTTCCTCTTCGAGATGGAGACGGGGCAACGCGTCGATCTCGGGCGCTTCCTCTCGCCGCCGGCCGAGTGGCAAATCCGTTGCGACCTGCATCCGCGCTGGAGCCGCGACGGACGGAAGGTGTGCATCGACTCCATCCACGAAGGCAGCCGCCAGATGTATGTGCTGGATGTGAGCGAGATCACGGGGCGGTAGGCGCTCCGTTCGTTGCGGCGGAGCGCGACGGCACGCTCGACGTCCGCGTTCTCGTCGCCGTTGTTTATCTGTATCGATAGACGGGGTGTGGACGTGTTTTCCCCGACCTGAGCGACTCGTTGATTTCCATGCAGACCTTGATTTGGCCGACCCCCACCACGACATTGTTGAGCGGTTTCTGGGACTTTTCGTTCCTGGGGCCGATTGAGCTTGAGGCTTTCAAACCCGACGCCGTGTGCGGCTGGGAGCTCGCGCCGGTGCCCTCGGCGTTCGACGCGTTGCCCGACCACGCGGGCAAGCGCGGCGCGGCGGCGTATCGCACGCGCTTCACGGTGCCGGCGGGCCGCGCGGCCTTGCTCGAGTTTGGCGCGGTGTCGATGTGGTGCCGCGTGTTTGTCGACGGCGTGGCGCTGAAGGATCACGCCTGCGGCTACGCGCCGTTCACGGTCGAGGTGCCGCCGGCCGCGAGCGAGGAGCGCGAGCTGATCGTGCTCGTGGACAACCGCTACGACTTCGAGCGCGTGCCGATGCACGAGGAGTATTTCGATTTCTACCAATACGGCGGCATCATCCGTCCGGTGACGATGCGCGTGCTGCCGGCGGAGGGCGGCCATATCGACCACGTGCAGACGCTCGTGGCCGAGGGCTACTCGGAGGGCCGTTTCCGCGCGAAGGTCTGGCTGCGCGGCGCGGGAGAGCGCGTGACCTTGCGCACGCGCGTCGACGGCGAGGCGGAGCGCGTGCACGCGGACGTGCCGGTGAAGAACGGCGTGGCGGAGCTGGATCTAGTCGCGGCGGACAAGCGTCCGTGGTCGCCGGAGTCGCCGGTCTTGCACACCTTGAGCGTGACGCTGGGCAACGGCGACGCACGGACGGTGCGCTTCGGTCTGCGCCACATCGAGGCGCGCAAAGGTGCGATCTGGCTCAACGGCGAGAAGCTCGTGATCAAGGGCTACAATCGCCACGAGTGGCATCCGAGCGGCGGGCCGGCGACGTCGCCGCTGCAGATGTTCACCGACCTGAAGTTGTTGAAGGATCTCGGCTGCAACTTCGTGCGCGGCTCGCACTACCCGCAGGATCAGCGCTTCCTCGATTTGTGCGACGAACTCGGTCTGCTCGTGTGGGAGGAGAACCTCGGCTGGGGCCAGCGCGAGAAGACCTTCCGGAGCGCCAAGTGGCACGCCGATCATCGCGCGGCGCTGCGCGCGATGGTGCGCGCGAGCGCGAATCATCCCTCGATCGTGATGTGGGGTTTCCTCAACGAGGCCGGCACCGATTCGGACTACGTGCGCGAGGCCTTCGAGGAGACGGTCGCGACGCTGCGCGCGCTCGATCCGTCCCGCCTCGTGACCTACGCGACGATGTTCCCGCTCGCGGACAAGTATTACCACCTGGCCGACGTCATCAGCCTCAACATCTACCCGGGCTGGTATGGTTGCGAGGGCGTGGAGAAGCCGCTCGAGCTGATCGCGCCCTTCATGCGGAAGTGTTTCGAGCACATCGACCGGGCGGGCTTTTCGGACAAGCCGGTGATCATCTCCGAGATCGGCGCGGAGGGCCTCTACGGTTGGCGCGACGCGCACAACGACTTCTTCACGGAGACGCATCAGGCGACCTACATCCGGACCGCCTGCGAGGAGGCGCTGGGCAATCCGCGTTGCAGCGGCATCGCCTTGTGGCACTTCGCCGACGTGCGGACCTACAGCGGCGGCTGGTCGCTGAAGCGTCCGCGCACTTTTAACAACAAGGGCACGCTCGACGAGTATCGCCGCCCGAAGGAAGCCTACGCGGTGGTGCGGGAGATTTTCCGCCGAACCAAGTAGAACAGAGCGCGATCACGAGCCGCGTGGTGTGAAGGTGGGCGGGCCCGCCGTATTGATTGATCGAATACGGAGAGACCGGGATGCAACGGCGGTCGCGCCCAGTCATTTCATGATGTTTCGCATTCCGTCCTCTCAAAGCCCGGAGGACTGCGATCCCTGCAGGCCAGGCCGCCGGCCTGGCTGCCCGACCGGCGGCCTGGCCTACATCGCCGCGGAGTTTTGACGCGTATGAATGCGAAAGGGCCTCAGCTCCGGTAGTCGGCGTTCTCGCTCACGTATTCGTGGGTGAGATCGCCGCCGAGCACGGTGGCGGAGGCGGGGCCGGCGCCGAGGTCGACCTCGATCTCCACGCAACGCTCGTGCGTCGGGTAGTCCACGGGCGGCGCGTAGGCGCCGGAGGCGGTGGGCCTGCTTTCGTAGAGTTCGGCCGACTTGAGATGCGCGACGAGCGCGGCCTCCTTGGCGTGGTCGAGGCGGAAGGCGCCGTCGGCGAAGATCTCGTGTCCGCCGATGCGGGCGCGCAGGCGGGAGAGGTCGAGCGGGAGCCCTGCCGCGCCGACGTGTTTGCCGATGGCCTGAACGAGGCGGCCGACGTTCGGGTCGTTGCCGGCGACGGCGCACTTGAAGAGCGGGGCGTTGACGACGGCCTTGCCGAGCGAGACGGCGACGGCGGCGTCGGGCGCGCCGGAAACGCGCACACGGAGCACGTGGCGCACGCCTTCGCCGTTGCGGACGACGTCCTCGGCGAGGTCGGCGCAGACGATGCGGAGCGCGGCCTCGAAGGCGGCGAGGTCGGGGCAGGGCACCTTGCCCGAGGAGACGAGCGCGACGGTGTCGGAGGTGGAGGTGTCGCTGTCGATCGAGATGCGGTTGAAGGTCTCGTCGACGACGCGCGAGAGGACGGCGCGGAGCTGGTCGCGCGGCACGGCGAGGTCGGTGAGGAGGTAAACGAGCATCGTCGCGAGGTTGGGCTCGATCATGCCCGCGCCCTTGGCGATGCCGACGACGCGGCCGGCGCCGACCGGGGCGTAGCGAACTTTCGGATACAAATCGGTCGTCACGATGCCCTCGGCGGCGGGGAGGACGGAATCGGCGGAGAGGGCGGCGGCGGCCTTGGGCAGGTTCTCGACCATCGCCTCGACGGGCAGACTCCAGCCGATGACGCCGGTGGAGCAGGGGAGGACCTCGGTCGGGGGGAGGCCGAGGAGCTTCGCGGTCGCGGCGCAGACGGCCTCGCTCGCCTCGACGCCGTCCGGGGCGCAGACGTTGGAGATCTTGTTGTTGACGATGATGGCGCCGAGACGCGGCTCGGCGAGGCGCCTGCGACCGACGACGACGGGCGCGCCGGGGAAGGCGTTCTTCGTGAAGACGGCGGCGAAATCCGGCGTGGGCTCGTCGAGGGCGATGAGCGTGAGCGTCATCTTCGACGGCTTGGGCGCCTCCTTCGGCACGAAGTCGAAGCGCGCGGTGCCGACGCGGAAACCCTGCGGAAGGGCGGCCTGGCTCGCGAGCCAGGCGCGGTGCGCGTCGCGGGAGGGGAAGGTGTTCTGGGTGCTGGGCACGCGCGGATATCTGAGGCCGCGGGCGGGGAAGTGAAGGGGAATCTGGCGGCGTGGCGCGCGGCGGCTAGGGGATCCCCGGGGGCGTCCCGTCGGGAGCGTGCCCGTAGCGTCGACGGTGGTGTTCGCGTCGGGCGCTTGAGAGTCCCTCGGCGGCGGCGAGGGGCGGCCGGGTGAACTTGAGCCATTGGCCGACGAGACGGGCGATTTCCATGCGCTCGGCGAGGGAGGGCGGTTTCACGATGAAGGCGTTGGCGCCGCAGGCGTGGGCGCGCTCGATGTCGTCGTGGTTGCCGGAGGAGGAGAACACGAAGGCGGGGATGGTCGAGAGCACGGGCTGGGCGCGAAGCCAGGAGAGGACTTCGAAGCCGTTGAGCCGCGGCATTTGGAGGTCGAGCACGAGGAGGGCGGGCAGGCGGTCGTCCTCGGGCGGGAGCGGGCGGGTGAGAAAGTCGACCACCTCGCGGCCGTCCCGCACGACGTGGAGCGGGTTGGGCACGTCGGCCTCCTTGAGCGCGCGGCGAAACAGGAGGATGTCGGTCTCGTCGTCTTCGGCGAGGAGGAGCGAGGGGATCAGGGGGTTCATGGGCGGGGAAGCTCGATCCAGAAAGTGCTGCCGTCGCCCTCGGTGGAGTCGACGCCGACCTCGCCGCGCATGCGTTCGACGGCCTTGCGCACGATCGCGAGGCCGAGGCCGGTGCCCTCGAAACGGGAGCCGGTCTCGAGGCGTTCGAAGATGGCGAAGAGGCGGCCTTGGTTGGCCGGGCTGATGCCGATACCGTTGTCGGTTATGCAAATGCGGACGCGGTCTCCGAGCTCGCGGGTGAAGACGCGCACCCTGGGCACGACGCCGGGACGGACGAATTTGACCGCGTTGGCGAGCAGGTTGGTGAGGCACTGGGTGAGGGAGGCGTCGTGGCCGAGCACGGGCGAGAGGCGGCCCTCGATGCGGACGGTGTCGGGCGGCGAGTGGAACTCGGGGCGGTCCTCGAGGAGGTCGCGCACGAGTTTGTCCAGGTCCACCGGTCCCATCGGGATCTCGGCGCGGGAGAGCCGGGCGAAGCTCAACACGTCCTGGATCATGCGGTCCAGGCGCGCGGCGGCGGCGACGATCTTGCGGAGATATTCGCCGCCCTCGCCGATCCGGTCGCCGTGGTCGGCGAGGACGATTTCGGAGAAGCTGTGGATGGCGCGGACCGGCGCGCGCATGTCGTGGGAGAGGCTGTAGGAGAAGGCCTCGAGTTCGGACACGACGCTTTCGAGCGTGGCGGTGCGTTCGCGCACGCGGCGTTCCAGCTCCTCGGCGTGGTCGCGCAGTTGCTCCTGGGTGCGTTGGAGGGCGGTGATGTCGCGGGCGATCTTGGAGGCGCCGATGATGTGGCCCTCGTCGTCGAGGATGGGGGAGATGGAGAGCGAGACGGGGAAGCGTTCGCCGTTTTTGCGCACGCGGACGGTGGTGAAGTGTTCGACGCGTTCGCCGCGCTGGAGGCGGTCGAGGATCCGCTGTTCCTCGTCGACGCGGTCGGGAGGGATGACGGTGGTGATGGGGCGGCCGATCATCTCCTCCGCGGTGTAGCCGAAGATGCGTTCCGCGCCGGGATTCCAGCTCTGCACGACGCCTTGCAGGTTTTTGCCCACGATGGCGTCGTCGGAGCTCTCGACGATGGCGGCGAGGCGGAGGGCGGCGAGTTCCGACGCGCGCCGTTCGGCGACGTCGCGGAACACTAGCACGACGCCGACGAGCGCGCCGGAGCGGTCGCGGATCGGGGCGGCGCTGTCGTCGATGGGGAGTTCCGCGCCGTTGCGCGCGAGGAGGATGGTGTGGTTGGCCAGGCCGACGGTGACTCCCTCCTCGAGCACGCGTTCGACCGGGGAGCGGACCGGGAGCCGCGTGGTCTCGTTCACGATGGGGAATATATCCGACAAAGACCGGCCGGCGGCCTCGGAGAACGGCCAGCCCGTGAGCTGTTCGGCGACGGAATTCATGAAGACCACCCGGCCTTTCTCGTCGGTGGACACGACGGCGTCGCCGATGCTCGAGAGCGTGACGACGAGCCGCTCCTGTGCGCGTCGCTCCCCGGAGATGTCGCGGGCGATCTGGCAGGCTCCGACGACGGCGCCCTCCGCGTCGCGCACGGGGGCGAGGTTGATTGAGACCTCGACGAGACGGCCGTCTTTGCGGCGCAGCGCGGTTTCGTGGCCGACGATCTCCTCGCCTCGGGCGACGCGGGCGCGGAGGTCGGCCGCCTCCTTCGGGCGCCCAGGGTGGTGGAGAAAGTCGACCGAGCGTCCGATCGCCTCGGCCGTGGCGTAACCGAAGATCCGTTCCGCGGCGCGGTTCCATGTGGTGACGAGGCCGGCCAGATCCGTGCTCAGGATCGCGTCGCCGGACACGTTGACCAGCGAGGCGAGGAGGGCGTCGGGCGGGGGATTCGTCATGGAGACCGCAAGCCTAGCCGAATTGCCGAACAATCTCAAAAGCGGACGACGGTTCCGGCGGCGGAATGCCGGACGTCGTTCGTGGAGAACGGCGCGCGGGTCGCGATTGTTATGGAAAAGATTTCGCGGGGTGATTTACTCGACCCTTCGCGCATCTGTCGCGCCACACTCCTCTCTCATTTGATGAACGTCTCCGAAATCACCGCCAAGGCGAAGGTCCTCCTCGAGGCGCTGCCTTACATCCAGGATTTCCGCGGCTCCACCTTCGTCGTGAAATACGGGGGAAGCTTCATGGACGACCCCGATCCGGCGGTGCGGAACCGCGTCGCCTACGACATCGCCTTTCTCGCCGCCTGCGGGATCAACGTCGTCGTCGTGCATGGCGGCGGCAAGGCCATCACCAAGGCGATGGAGCAGTCGGGCCTGAAGTCGCAGTTCGCCCCGAACGGCATGCGTATCACCGACGCGGCCACCGTCGGCATCGTGAAGAAGACGCTCGACGAGATCGTGAACCGGGACGTGTGCGAGGCCATCTCGCTCGCCCGCGCCAAGCCGAAGGGCCTCGCCGGCGACACCGTGCTCGTGTGCGAGAAGCTCACCGTCGACGACAACGGCCAGCCGGTCGACCTCGGCTACGTCGGCGAGGTCGTCGAGGTGAAGGTGAAGCTCATCAAGAAGGAGATCGCCGACGGCTACGTGCCGGTGATCTCGCCCGTGGCGGAAGGCCGCGACGGCAAGCCCTACAACGTGAACGCCGACCTCGTCGCCGGTCGCGTGGCCGCCGCCCTGCGCGCGCGGCGTCTCGTCTACATGAGCGACGTCCCCGGTCTCCTTTCCAACCCGCCCGACGTCGACTCGCTCATCTCGACGCTCAAGAGCTCGCAGGTCGACGACCTGAAGAAGCGCGGCGTGATCGACAAGGGCATGCGTCCGAAGGTGATGAGCGCCGTCCGCGCCCTTCAGGAGGGCGTGCAGCGCGTGCATTTCATCGACGGCCGTCTGCCGCACTCGCTCCTGCTCGAGATCTTCACCGACAAGGGCATCGGCACCGAGATCGTGCAGGGCTGATGGGACCACCGATGCGGCGCGCCAATGGGCCGCCGCTTGAAGACAGCAGGCCCCGCTTACGCGAGGCCGGCGGATGTCGATGGTTCGGCCAATGGCCTCGGTGAATGGTTTCCTCCCCGAGGTATTGCCGAGACGTCGAAACCGAAACCGGCGGGGCCCGATCGGGACCGCCGTTGTCCAAAGGGGCGTCGGCCCCTCCCCCCAACTTGGCATCGCAAAGCGATGCGCCCGGAGTAACTTCGCATCCTTTCCCATGAGCCACACCCAGATCACCCAGACCGCCACCGAGGCCGCGTATGATTCGTATGTGCTGCGCAACTACGGCCGCCCCGCCATCACGCTGGCGCGAGGCGAGGGTTGCCGCGTCTGGGACGATTCCGGCAAGCGCTACCTCGACTTCGCCTCGGGCATCGCGGTCAACGCCGTCGGCCACGCGCACCCGCGCTGGGTGAAGGCCGTTTCCGGGCAGGCCGCCACGCTCGCGCACGTCAGCAATCTTTATCGCAACCCGCTCCAGGGCGAACTCGCCAAGCGGCTCGTGCAGCTCGCCGGCCCCGGCCGCGTCTTCTTCTGCAACTCCGGCGCCGAGGCCAACGAGGGCCTGATCAAGCTCGCGCGCCTGCACGGCATGCGGAAAAGCGGCGAAGAGGGGAAGTGTTTCAAGGTCATCGCCGCGAAGAACGCCTTCCACGGACGCACCTTCGGCGGCATGAGCGCCACTCCGCAGGAGAAGATCCAGAAGGGGTTCCGTCCGCTCGTGCCGGGCTTCGCCTTCGGTGAATTCAACAACCTCGCGTCCTTCGAGGAGCTGATCGACGAGCAGACCGCGGCGATCCTCATCGAGACGATCCAGGGCGAGAGCGGCGTCACTCCGGCCACGACCGAGTTTCTCCTCGGGCTGCGCGAGCTCTGCAACAAGCACAACCTGCTCCTCATGCTCGACGAGGTGCAGTGCGGCGTCGGTCGCACGGGCAAGTTCTTCGCCTTCGAGCACGCGGGCGTGCGCCCCGACGCCATCGGCATGGCGAAAGGTCTCGGCGGCGGCTTCCCGATCGGAGCGATCTGGATCGGCGAAAGCGCGGCGGACCTGTTCCATCCCGGCATGCACGGCACGACCTTCGGCGGCACGCCGCTGGCCTGCGCGGCCGCGCTCGCCACGCTCGACATCATCCGCGACGAGAAACTCTGCGAACACGTCGCGCGCGTCTCGCCGGCCTGGCATGCGGCGATCGCCGAGGTGGTGAAGGCGTTCCCCGCGCAGGCGAAGGAGGTGCGCGGCGTCGGCTTCATGGTCGGCATCCAGCTCACGGGCGATCCCGCGCCCTACGTCGCGGCGCTGCGCGAGGCCGGTCTGCTTTGCCCGGTGGCGGGCGGCAACGTGATCCGTTTCCTGCCGCCGCTCGTCGCGACCGAGGCCGAGCTCGCCGAGTCCGTCGGGCTCCTGCGCAAGGTTTTCGCCGAGACGGCGAGCGGTTGAGCCGGGGATCGGCGAAGAAGGCGGTCCGGTCGACGGACCCGGCCGACGGCCCGCCCCTGGGCGCGTGTCGGCGCGGGCCGGTGAAACGCTCCCGCCGGGCGCCCGGCTTCAGCGGGCTTCGCGGAGGGCGTGGAGCACCTCCCGGTCGAGCGGAAGCAACGCGGCGGCGAGGGTGAGGCTTTCGCGGGTCGCGGGGCGGGTTCCGGGATCCTGGAGTTCGGTCGGGATCGGTTGGCCGGCGCGTGCGAGCGCCTCGGTCGCCGCGGCGACAAGATCGGGGGTTCCGGCGCGTCGTGCGGCGAGCCAGAGGCCGGCGTGGCGGCGTGGATCGGCGTCGGCGAGGCGCCGGGCGAATTCGTGCAACAGCGCCGCGTCCGGGTCGCGCACGAGCGCGGCGAGGGCGGCGGCGTGCAGGGCGGGTTCGTCGAAGAGCGGACGGAGCGCGGCGCGGGCTTCGGCGTCGCGCCCTTCGGCGCGGAGAAGCGCGTGGACGAGCACGGCGATTTCGCCGGGAGGCGCGGGGTGGGCGGTGGAGATCGCGGCTTCGCGGGCGCGGGAGGCGTCGCCGGCATCGAGCCAGGAGAAGACGAGAAAACGGCGGGCGGCCTGGCCGGGGAGCGCGCCGGCGAGGGCGAGCAGCTGGTCGGCGGCGGCGGCGCGATCGCCGCGATCGAGCGCGGCGCGCGCGGCGACCGCGAAGCGAAGGCCGGGATGGGGATACGCCGGGGCGGGGTCGGCGAGGGCGGGATCGGCGGAGACGTCGGGATGGCGGAGCGCCTCGAAAAACGCGCGCAGCCAAAACTCGCGATCGGCGTTGGGGCGGGCGAGTTCGGCGAGCGCGAGGCGGGCGAGTTCGCGGGGGCGGCCGGAGATCAGCAGATCGTCGTGCCAGGCGACGGCGAAGTCGGCGCGACGGGGGCCGGCGTCCAGGGCGGCGGAGTGGAGCGCGTCGGCGAGGCTGTGGTAGCCGCCGAGCGTGGCGAGGCGGGCGAGAAGGATGTTGGACTCGGGTGTGCCCCGCCCGGTTTGGGCGGCGCTGAAAAGCGCGATGGAAACGGTGGCGGGATCGCGCGCGGCGACGGCCTGGAGGGCGATTCGCTGGAAATGGGCGCGCCGGTGTTCGGCGATCTGGTGCCAGCGCGCGGGCAGGAGCACGTCGGCGAGCGGAAGCGTGTCGAGGCCGCGCAGGCGCAGCACGCCCCAGAAGACGAAGGCCAGCGCGAGCCAGACGGAGGCGAAGGTCAGGGCGAGTTGCGCGAAGGCGCGGCCCCAGTAGGGCCGGATGTCGGCGGAGTCGCGCGCGCAGCGGGCGTCGCCGCCGAGGAAGACGAGGTCGGGGCAGACGTGTCGGTAAAGCCGGGCGTGATCGAAGCGGTGGCAGGCTTCGCAACGGGTGTCGCGGGCGAGGCCGGAGTCGGAGGCGGATTGGCAGGGCGCGGGGCGGGGCGAGGCTCCGGTCGCGTGGCGGCGGAGGCCCAGGCGGTGGCGGGTTTTGGCGAGATTGAGCCGGACGATCTCCGGGGCGAAGCGCAGCCAGTCGCGCGTCATGATGCGCAGCCGAGACGGGGGGGGATCAGACCGGGAGGACGGGGCGGCGACGGCGGCGCAGGAGCAGAAAAACGCCGAGGCCGGCGCCGAGGCACATGCCGTAGGCGGAGGCTTCGGGAATGGGGCGACCGTAGGCGTCCATGTAGCTGGTGAAGGAGTCCCAGCGGGTGTCCTGCGGATCGTTCTTGGTGATGCCGTAGGCGTCCTGGTTGACCGAGTTGTTTTGGGTGGCGGTGAAGGCGACCCAGAGAAGGAGCGATTCGGCGGTGATGGTGGTGCCGGCGAGGGTGGGGTTGGTGGAGGCGCTGGCGATGGCGGCTTCGGCGAGGGCCTTGTTGATATCGGCGATCGGAATGGCCCAGCTCATCATGCCTTCGGATTTGGTGCCGTTGTTTTCGGGCTGGGTGGTCCAGCCGGGGTAGTAGGTGGCGGCGTTGGCGGTGTTGAGCTCGATGTAGCTGAAGTTGTTCGGGCCGAAGGCGGGGGTGGTGCCGCCGCCGAGGGTGCCGGGGATGTCGTCGGGGTAGAAGACCGAGCTGGTGGTGGTGGTGCTCGGGGAGATGTTGGCGCCGGTGCCGGGGAGCTGGAAGGAGACGCCGCGGTTGCCATTCTGGAAGTCCGGCCCCATGAAGAGGTCGATCTTGCCGTCGAAGTTGGCGTCGACGCCGACACGGACGTTGACGGGGTTGCCGTTGTATTTTTTGGAGGCGATGCCCGAGTCGAAGGCGTTGAAGATGACGCGGAAGGCGATGACGTCGACGCCGTCGATCTTTCCGGTCTGGATGAAGAAGGACGGCAGTTGGGCGGTGCCCGCGAAGTCGGAATCGGACTGGCCGGTCTGCTGGTCGTTGTTCGGGTCGTAGAGGTAGCCGTCGGCGGTGCTGTAGGTCCACCCCTGGGGGGCGAGGATCGGCTTCCAGGTGTCGTAGGTGTAGGTGCCGTCGCCGTTGGCGGTGCGGGTGGCGCCGGAGAGATCGATCGTGGTCTGGGCGCGGACGAGGACGGGGAAAAGCGCGAGGCAGGCGAAGGCGGCCGCGAACAGGCGGGGGTATCGACCGGACTTTGACATGACGCTTTTTTGATAAGCGCGACGGCGGAGCCCGAGCCTGCAAAAATACCCGGCATGAACGGGCCTATTTCGAGGGAGGGCGGAGCCGGGGTGGAAAGCCGGTTTCCCAGAGGGAGACGGCGCGGCGGGGGTAGGCCCGAACGGATGTCCTGCGCAAGATTACGCCCCGGGTGTTTCACCCGGCGGGGAAAGGGCGCCGGGCGTAGTGATTTGGCTGATACGAGGACGGCGGGGCCTAGAAATTCATCAAGGCGCCGTAGGTCTGGCGATCGGCGTAGCCGACCATCTCGGACCAGTTGTCGATGCCGAAGCGGCCGTCGTCGTCGAGGTTGGCGAGCGATTCGTCGTAGTAGAAGCAGTCGTTGCCGGTGAAGGTGAGGCTGTTGCCGATGAGGGAGCCGTAGATGAATCCGGAATTGCCGCCGCCCTTGGCGGCGATGTTGGCGTAGGGGGCGTCGATGACGCCGCTGAGGCTTCCGTTGCCGGAGATTTTGATGTCCTGTTCGCCGATCAGCGCGACCTCGTCGGGGGTGCGGGTGCCGAAGATCATGAAATTTTTCGGCTGTCCGGGGACGGTGCCGGTGTCGACGGTGGTGGCGGGGGTGGTGACGTTGCCGGTGGTGGAGCTGGTGGTCGTGCCGGGAACGGGCCGGGTGGCGCCGTCGGCGATGAGCGCGGTGTAGTTGGTGGTCTTCGGCCCGAAGGTGACGGTGGCCGGGCCGTCGCCGACCTGGGTGGTGATGGTGACGGTCTGGTTGTAGCTCCAGCCGATGACGGTGTTCTTGTCTTTGCCGCGGCCCATGACCTCCTGGACGTTGGCGATGGTGGTCGTGGTGGTGGTCGTGGTGGGCTGGGTGACGGCGGGGGTGTGGTTTTGGGTGACGAGCTGGTTGGCGGCGCCCTTGCCGCCGATGCTGATGTCGCCGGAGGTGTAGATCTCGAGCTTGGCGGGGTTGTAGGTTTGCTCGCCGGTCAGGGTGTTGGTGACGAGGCTGCCGCCGGCGACGATGGCGCCGGATCCGCCGCCGATGGTGACGGAGCCGCCGGCCTTGTGTTCGACGTGGATGACGACGTGGGCGCCGGGTTTGATGGAAAGCGTGGAGTTCTGGAGGGCGATCTGGGTGGCGTAGTAGTAGTAGACGCCGTTCTCGGGGACGTCGGAGGGACCGGGGAGCTCGGTGTTTCCGTTGATCGCGCCGATGGACTTGTAGGTGGCGGCCGGAACCTCGGGGACGCGAAGGTCGGTGGTGAAGTCGGTGCTGACGCTGGCGGGGTCCTTGGTGCCGGGGGGCGTGCCGAAGGGACCGATGTAGCCCTGGGGGCCGACCTTGATCTGGTCGAGGCTGTCGCCGCCGACGGCGGCCCGGCCGTTGACGTCGGCCTGGCCGGAATCGATCGAGGCGTCGAGTTCGGTGGTGGCGAGGCCCATCCGGTCGCGTTTCACGGCTTCGCCGAAGGGGACGTAGGAGCCGTTGTTGTCGGGATCGGAGTTCCAGCTCGCGAAGTAGACGTTGTTGCCGCTGGCGCGGATGCCCTCGCGGCCGAGACCGCCGACCGTGTAGTAGGACCGGCGGCTGAGGGTCACCTTGATCCACTTTTCGACGGGCTGTCCGACGGGGGGGGTGATGATGGCGCGGGCGATGACGAAGGGGGCGCTCATGCCGGCGCGGGCGTAGACCTTCACTTGCGCGGTGGCCCCGCCCTCGATCGTGCCGAGGTCGAAGGTGCGCCGGTAGTCGGAGCCGACGCGGGTCCAGCCGTTCCACGCGTCGGCGTCGCCGCGCAGGGAGCGGTTGATCGACCAGAGCGCCTGTTCGAGGCCGGTTTCGGCGATGTTCATGCCGACGCCGAGGTGGTAGGTGCGGTAGGAGACGCGGGTGGCCTGGGTGGCGAGGTGGAGAAAGGAGCCGAGCGAGATGGCGATGACGGCGCTGAAGAGGAGGCTGACGAGGAGGACGGAGCCGCGGCGACGACGGGGGGAGGGGAGGGAAAAAATCATGGCGGGCGGCTTCAGTTGACGATGATGCGGTTGCGGAGGACGAACCGGGCGGAGACGACGTTGTTGGTGGCGTCGATGAGGGAGGAGCGCCGGCGGATGGCGGAGAGCGAGAGCTGGACCATCTTGGTTTCCCGGGCGAGGTCGGCGAGGGTGCGCGAGGCGGGGGCGATGGTGGCGAGGCCGTGGACGTCGCTGTATTTGTAGGCGGTGAAGGAGAAGGACTGGATGCCGCTGATGAGCGTCGTGGTCGCGCCGGAGGGGGTGGAGCGCACGAGCGTGCCGGCGGCGGGATCGTAGGTGTAGGTGGCGCGGCCGCCGTCGGGGTTGATGAGGGTGAGACCGGTGAGCGGGGCGGTGTCGGAGGCGCGTTGCCAGACGACCGATTCGGCGATGCGGGCGTCGACGGCGAAGGTCTCGAGCGCGAGGCGCGCCTGTTTCTCCATGTCGATGTAGTTGTGGAGCAGATACCCGTTGCGGGTGATCATGAGCACCGCGCCGAGCACGCCGACGAGGATGATGGCGGAGAGGCCGGTGGAGACGAGGAGCTCGACGAGGGTGAAGCCGCGGGCGGAGCGCGGACGCCTACGGGGTGCGGTAGTAATAGGCATAGAGACCGTCCTTGCAGTATTGGGTGGAGGAGCTGCGGCGGTGGGCGGTGCCGTCGATGCCGCGCCAGGAGACGTTGATCTCGATGCGGTAGATCTCGCCGTCGCGGTCGGCGACGGGCTCCATGACGCGGGTGGCGGTGAAGGTGTCCGAGATCTGCCGGAACAGCTTCCGCTCCACCTCGGTGTTTTGCGGGAAGATGGTGGCGAAATCGACCGACGGATCGGCGGCGGTCTGGGCCGCGAGGGCCTGGATGCGGCTCCAGCTCAGCATGCGGATGCGCTCCATCTCGCTTTGCATGATCTGGGAGGCGAGGGTGGTCTTGCGCGCGGTGTCGAGGGCGCGGAAGCCGGACTGCATCACGAGGATCGCGGAGGTGATGCCGAAGACCATGACGAAGGCGGCGATCATCACCTCGACGACGGTGAAGCCGGCGGCGGGGCCCCCGCGGCGCGGAGCCGGGGCGCGGTCGGTCGGGCGCGGCGTATCCATGGACGGGATACTACCGGAGGACCCCCGGCGGCGCACAGGGGCGGAGGGCCTGTTTTTTCAGGCCTGGCGGCTAGGTCCGAAAGGGCCCGGGAGGAATCACCGGGCGTTGTTGCCGGCTTGCACCCAGAGGGCGGCGGCCTGGGAGCGGCGCTTGACCTTCAGCTTGTCGAAGACGTTCACGAGGTAGTTCTTCACCGTGTTGTCGCTGAGGCCGAGCTGGGCGCCGATCTCCTTGTTGGTGCGGCCTTCGGCGACGAGGGCGAGCACGCGACGTTCCTGGCCGGAGAGGAGGGCGAGGCCGTTGCCGGACTCCCGGCCGGGGCCGGTGCGGCCGGCGCGGACGAGATCGAGGACGCGTTCGACGAGACCAGTGCCGAGGATGGACTCGCCCTTGTGGAGGCCGACGATCGCCTCGATGAGGCGGTCGGGCTCGACCTCCTTCATCAGGTAACCGTGGGCGCCGGCGACGATGGCCTGGTGGACGAAGTCGTCGTTGGCGAAGGAGGTGAGCATGAGGACGCGGGCGGAGGGGAGGTCCTTGAGAATCGCGCGGCAGGCGTCGAATCCGTCGCCGTCGGGGAGGCGGATGTCCAGGAGGACGACGTCGGGTCTGGTGGAGCGCGCGACGGCGACGGCCTCGGCGACGGATCCGGCCTCGCCGGCGATCTCGAACTCGGCCTGGCGGTGGCGGCCCTCGAGGAGCCCGCGCACGCCGCGGCGGACAAGCGCGCTGTCGTCGACGAGCAGGAGGCGGATGCGGGGGAGGGATGTATCAGCTTGCTGCATACAGGAGGGGCTCGGGGGAGGAAGCGCCGGGGGCTCGCCGCGGGCAAGCGCGTTTCACCGGTCGACGAGCGGTAGAAGCGCGGCGCGCGCGGCGGGATCGTCCACCGTGCGCCAGCCGGAGGCGCGGAAGGGGGCGTGGCGGGCGAGGCGGCCGAGGGCGAGATCGTGGTGATAGGCGGCGTTTCCTCCGAAGACGATGTTGCGGGCGATGATGGAGCCGAAGAACTCGCCGTTGCCGGTGACGGAGAAGTCGGCTTCGGGGGCGTAGACGACGGCGGAGAGACCGCCGCCGCCGGAGAGTCGGATGTGCTGGCGGCGCGCGCCGTCGGCGGTGCTCCAGAACTGGAGCGCGGCGGGGGCGGCGTTGGTGTTGACGAGACCCTGCCCGGAGATGAGCGCGTCGCCGGCGAGGTAGAGCGTGAGGCTCGAGCCGGGGGGGACGATGATGGCGGCGGATCCGGTGATGGCGAGGGCGTCGAGGACGTCGGTGAGGACGAGGGTGACGTCGCCGAGGATGAGGAGGGTTTGTTTGCCGTTCAGGCGAAGGGCGGGCGCGCGCCAGGAGGTGGCGACGCCGGGGGTGCCGAGAACAGGGCCGAAGCTGGCGATGAAGGTGCCGTCGGTCGGGGCGGGGATGACGGGGAAGTCGTCGTTGTAGTCGTGGCCGATCCGGGAGGCGTCGATTTCGCCGGCGGGGGTGCCGAAGGGACCGATGAAGCCGGGGGAGCGGATGGAGGGGGAAAGATTGCGGGTGCGCAGGTAGCCGTGGATGCGGGCCTGGCCGAGATCGAGGTCGGCGGCGAGGCGCGCGCCGGTCGCGATTTCGCCGGTGTCCTTGCTTTGCGGCGGCGCGTAGGGCACGGCCGGCGTGGCCGGGTCCTGGTCGGGATCGGAGTCCCAGGAATCGAAACTAACGTTGGCTCCTCGGAAGGCGAGGCTGTCGCGGGCGACGAGGCCCGCGCCGAAGAAGGAGCGGCGGCGGAGGGAAACCTCGAGAAGCCGGGTGACGGGGGCGACGCCGGGGCTTTGCACGGAGGCGAGGGCGATCAGCGTGGGGCGGGCGCGTTCGTCGGGCGCGACGGGGGTGGCGTAGACCTTCACCGTGCCGGTGGTGGCGGCGGCGAGGGGAAATCCGTCGAAACGTCGCCAGGCGGCGTCGCCGGAGACGCTCCAGTCGTTCCACGCGTCGGCGTTTCCGGCGAGGCGCCGGTTGTAGCTCCAGAGGCCCTCCTCGAGGCCGGCCTCGGCGAGATGGAAGGCGGCGCCGCGGTTGAAGGTGCGCTGCGAAAGGCGGGCGGTGCCGAGGTTGAGGCTGAGGTAACCGCCGAGGACGAGGGCGATGAGGGCGGCGACCAGAAGGGAGACCACCAGCACGGATCCGCGCGAACGCCCGCCCGCGCCGCGGAGGCGGCGGGGCGTGGGTGAAAAATCGATACGGTCGCGGGCGGGCATCGGGGTCAGGCGCCGGGGGCTTTGTTGCGCAGGACGCAGCGGGCGGAGAGCGCGAGCTGGCTCACGGCGGGGGAGCGGGCGCCGGGACGCACGGCGCGGAGGCGGAGCTCGAGCTGCCGCGTTTCGAGGTCGTTGCGCGCGGGGGCTTCGACGTCGTCGGCGGAGGGGAGTCGATAGCGGCGGAAGGCGAAGTCCGGGGCGACGTCGTGGACGAGAACCTCGACCGGGGCGCCCTCGACCTGGCGAACGAAGCGTCCGGGGGCGTCGGGATCGGCCGCGGGCTCGTAGGCGTAGGTGACGGCGGGGCCGAGCCCGTCCGGGGGGACGAGGGTGAGGCGGCGTTCGTCGTGCCAGCGGACGTCGGTGGCGAGGCGGACGTCGTTGTCGAAGCGTTCGACGGCGTCGCGGAGACGGGAGTTCATCTCCGCATAGGCGGAGGCGTTGAGTCCGGTTCGGCCGAGCAGCAGGAAGGTGGAGAGGACGCCGGCGAGGATGAAGGTGGAGAGCGACGCGGCGATCAGCACCTCGGTGAGGGTGAAGGCGCGGCGGACGGCGGGGATACGGCGGGAGGCGTCAGCGTGTGGTGTAGAAGTAGTCATTGAGTCCGCTGCGGCTGTATCGGGTGACGAGGCGGGCGCTGTGGGCGCGTCCGTCGAGGCCGCCCCAGGAGGCGACAAGGGTGATTTCTTTCATGCCGTCGCGCAGATCGTGGATGCGACGCTCGCAGGTGAAGCGGGCGAAGTCGCCGCCGGAGGGGACGGCGACGTCGGTGCGGCCGGATTCCTGGAGGGCCTGCAACTGGCTCCAGTTGAGCAGCCGCAACCGCTCGAGTTCGGTCTGCATGAGCTGGGAGGCGGCGTCCAGCTGGCGGGCCTGCGCGATGCTGTCCAGGCTGCGTTGGAGGGTGACGAGCGCGCCGCTGATCCCGAGCATCAGCACGCACGAGGCGACCATGACCTCGACGAGCGAAAACGCGGCCGCGCGACCGGCACGCGGCGGTGGCGGGCGAAAGGCGATGGCGGGACGCGAGACGGGCATGAACAGGCCGGAAGATTACCTCAGCCGGAGCGTAGCGTCGAGAGGGTGTATAGGCTTAGCCGATACGGATATCCCTTGGGTTTGTTCGGGCCTATTCGGAGGGCCGAAGGTCCCGGGCGGGCGAGTCGAGATCGGTGGAGTCGGCGTGTGTTTCCTCGCCGTCGTCCGTCGGGGGCAGGGGAAACAGGAAGACGAGGCGGGCGCCTTGGCCGGGAGCGGATTCCAAGGTGGCGCGGGCGCCGTGTCCGGCGGCGCGGGCGAAGAGGTTGTCGAGTCCGCGACCGCGCCGGACGGTGGAGGGGTCGAAGCCGACGCCGTCGTCTTGAATCTCCAGTCGGGCGAGATCGGGATCGTCGGCCTCGGCGGCGAGCCGGATGCGAACGAGGCGCGCGTGGCCGTGGCGAAGGGCGTTGCTGAGGGCCTCGCGAAGCAGGAGCAGCAGCTCGGTGCGGAGCGAATTGGGGAAACGTGCCGCGACGGTCTCGTCGATCGCGAGCTCCGCGCGTGCGGCGCCGTCGGCGTTCATGGTGGTGAACAGGCGTTCGACGGTGTGGGCGAGCGCATGGCCGTCGGTCGGGTCGGGCTCCAGGCCGGTGATGAAATCGCGCACTTCGCGGATGGTGTCGTTGAGCACGTCGGCGACCTGGGAGAGCTGGCGTTCGGCGGCGGCGGGATCGACGCCGAGGCGTTTGCGGGCGGCGGAGATGCCGAGACCGGCGGCGTAGATGGCCTGGATGAGTCCGTCGTGCAGATCCCGCCCGAGGCGGGCCCGCTCCTCCATCGTCTTTTTCAACGCGGTTTCGGCGTTGCGTCGTTCGGCGATCTCGCGGCGCAGCTGCTCGCGATGCTCGAAGGAGGTGACGATGAGGCCGGCGACGCGGGTGAGTTCGGTGCGCGCCTGCAGAAGCGGCCGGATCGGGGCGGTGTCCTGCCGGGAGAGGCTGTCGGTGATCCAGCCCAATGGACGCAAAACCCATTGATGGAGGCTCACCGCGAGCGAGGCGATGAGGCAGAGTCCGAAGAGAAGAAACACGTGGGTTTTCAGTCGGTCGGCCGCGACGCGAAAGGAGATGTCGGGGGCGGCCTTGCGTAGGCGAAGCAGATGGACGGCCTCACCGTCCCAGCCGAAGAGCGGACGCTGCACCGTGATCGGCGCCGGCAAATCGAGGTCGGCGGGTTCCTCGCGAAGCGCCTCCGCGATGCCTGCGGCGGCCGGCGGGGCGAGGTCGACGTCGCTGTCGGTGAGATCGCCGAGGCGCGCGAGGTAGGCCTGATCCCACACCCGTGCGACAAACAGCCAGGGTGCCTCGGGGCCGGAGAGCCGCAGCGCGCGCACTTCGAGCAGACCGACAGGCGAGCGGTGGAAATAGGTGCGCAGGCCGGTGTCCGGCGCCTGAAGTTCGCCGAGCCGGCCGGCGGGGACGGGCAGCTCCAACGCGGGCAAGCCGTCCCGCCGGGCCGCGTGCAAGATATGCCCGTCGGCGGAGGCGAGCCAAAGCGCGTCGACTCCGTAACGAGGCAGGAGCGGATCGAGCCGGGCGGTCGCCCAGTCCGGGTGGGCGTCGGGTTCCGCGGCGAAGGCGGCCAGTTGTTCCCAGCCGGCGGTGTCGTCGATGAACCGGCGCAGGGAGGACGCCCGCAGTTCCAGCCAGTTTTCGATCAGCCGGGCGTCGTCTCGCCGGGCGGCGGCGACGGCTTCCGCCACCTGACGGTGCTCGAGCGCGCGCAGGGCGAGCAGGCAAAAAAGGAACACCAGCAGAAGCAGTCCGAGCAGGAGGGCCAGGCGCAGTTTGATGCTCATGCGGAGGGGCGGTCGGTCGGGCCGGAACGGGCGAAGATGAACGACCGGTGCAAGGACCTTGCCAATCCCCAAAGCGCGAGGCCCGGGAAATGCGCCCTTGACTCCCGGGGCGGGCTTTGAGGTTCTGCCCGTTTTCCAAAAGCAAACTCTCGTCCCTCTCAACCCATGGCCAACACCAAATCCGCCCTCAAGGCCGCCCGTAAGACCGCCCGCCAGACCGCCCGCAACAAGGCGACCAAGACCAAGCTGAAGACCCTCCGCAAGAAGTTCCTCGTCGCCTCCAAGGGCGAGGACAAGGAGGCCGCCAAGGCCGCCGCCAAGGCCTACACCTCCGCGATGGACAAGGCCACCAAGTCCGGCGTCGTCCACAAGAACGCCGCTTCCCGCGCCAAGGCCCGGGTCTCCAAGGTCGTCTTCGCCAAGTAGGGCGTCGCGGGCCCCGTGTCCGCCTTTCCTGTCTCAACCCTCCGCGGGCTTCGTGCCTCGGAGGGTTTTCGCGTTTGCGTCGAACGCGCGTGGTTCGGGGGAGTGAACCCGGTCGGCGGGATCGACCGTTGGGCTCGGGCGCAGGCTTGTATGTGCGGAGGAAGCTCGTGAAGTTCGCGGCCGCTTCACGGATGTCGACCCCGCTCCCGAACCTTCACGTTCTTTCCTGGGACCGCCCCCTGCTGCACAGCGTCGTCGACTGGCTGGCGCGCGAGTGGGACGCCTCGGGGCCGCTGGATCTTTCCGACATGCTCCTCGTCGCGCCGACGCGGCAGGCGGGGCGTCGTTTGCGCGAGGCCTTGGCGGCTTACGCGGCCGGTCGCGGTCAGGCGGTGTTTCCTCCGCGCGTGGTGATGCCGGAGTCGCTCGCGTCGCTGGATGCTCCGGCGTCGGGCGTAGCGTCACGCTCGGAGTCGCTGCTCGCGTGGGCGGAGGTGCTGCGGAGCGTGTCACTCGACACCTTTCGCGAGGTGTTTCCGGTCGATCCGCCGCAACGAGGCTTCGCCTGGGCGGCGCGGCTCGCGCGCGAGTTCCAACGTCTGCAAACCACGCTTGCCGAAAACGGCCTGCGCATGGGCGACGTGGCCCGGCGCGCGGGCGAGGATTTCCCCGAGGCCGAGCGTTGGCGGCAGCTCGGCGCGCTCGAGGCGCGCTATGACGGCGTGTTGGCGAAACGCGGCCTGCGCGACGCGCAGGCGGTGAAGATCGAGACCGCCACGCGGCCGCACCTGCCGGAAAACATCCGGCGCATCGTCGTCGCGGGCACGCCCGATCCGCTGCCGCTCGCGATGCGCGTGCTCGCGCTCTTCGCGCAACAGGCGCCGGTCGACGTGCTCGTGACCGGACCGGCGGACGAGGAGGCGCACACGCTCTTCGACGAATGGGGACGGCCGCGCGCGGACGTCTGGGGCACGCGCGTGTTTCAGTTCGACGACTTTGAGCGACACGTGCGCCTGCTGCCCGATCCCGCCGCGCAGGCGGAGGCGATCGTGTCATGCGCTTCCGAATACAAGACGCCCGGCGGACGCCTCGGCGTGGGCGTGGCCGACGCGGAGATTTTGCCTTCGCTGGAGAACGGTTTGGCGCGCGCCGAGGTGCCGGCCTTCAACCCCGAGGGTCGGCCGTATCGGCGCGAGGCGCTGCACACCTTGCTGGGCGCGCTGGCGGAGTTCGCGAGCGAGGCGAGTTTCGTCGCGACCGCGACGCTGATGCGTTGTCCGGATGTGTTGCGCTGGCTGGGCGGCGACGCGGCGCGGCTGCTCGCGGCGCTCGACGAACTGCGCGAGGCGCACTTGCCCGCGACGCTCGCGGCGGCGCGCGCGCATGCGCGAAAGTCGGAGCGCTGGGCCTCGCTCTCGCATGCGCTGGACCGGCTGCATCGCCTGCGCGCGACGCTGACCGACGGGGCGTTTTTCGCCTGTGTGCGCGAGGCGTTGATCGAGATTTTTAGGGAGCGTCGTTTCAACCTCGCGACTCCCGACGACGCGCGCGCGGTCGAGGCGGCGCAGGCTTGGGCCGAGGTGCTGGTTGAACTCGAAGCGGCGGCGGAGCGTTTCCCGGGCCTGGCGGCGAACGAGTGGTGGGAACTCGCGCTGCGGGCCTTCGGCGACAGCCAGCGTTTCGACGACAAACCCGAGGGCGCGGTCGAGCTGCAGGGCTGGCTCGAACTTTTGTGGGACGACGCGCCGCACCTGATCGTGGCCGGGCTCAACGACGGACGCGTGCCCGACGCGGTGGTGGGCGACGCGTTTTTGCCGGAGACCTTGCGCGGCCGGCTCGGCTTGAAAACCAACGCGGCGCGTTTCGCGCGCGACGCTTACCTCTTGCAGGCGCTCGCGGCGTTTCGCGCGGAGGGACGCGGGCGGCTCGATCTGCTTTTCGGCAAAACCTCGGGCGCGGGCGATCCGTTGCGGCCCTCGCGCTTGTTGCTGTTGTGCGACGACGCGGAGCTGCCGGATCGGGTGGCTTTTCTTTTCCGCGCGCTGGATCAGCGGCGGCCGAATCCCGCGTGGCGGCGTGCGTGGAAACTCGTGCCGCGCGTCGACGCGAAGATCGAACGGCTGTCGGTCACCTCGTTCCGCGACTACCTGAAGTGTCCGTTCCGCTTTTATCTCAAACGCGGTCTGCGCATGGACGCGGTCGATCCGCACAAGGCGGAGCTCGACGCGATGGATTTTGGCAACCTCTGCCACGCCGCGCTCGAGGCGATGGGCCGTCCGGATTCGCCGATGCGCGACTGCACCGACGCGGACACCTTGCGGCGCTTTTTGCTCGAGGAATTCGAGCGCGCTGCGCGCGAGATCTACGGCGATACGCCGGTGTTGCCGCTTGTCGTGCAACTCGAGTCGGCGCGGCAACGTTTGTCGAAGCTCGCCGAGGTGCAGGCGCGCGAACGCGCCGAGGGCTGGGTGATCCAGCGCACCGAACAGACTTTTGATCTCGAAATCGACGGCATGGTGGTGCGCGGAAAAATCGACCGCATCGACCGCAACGAGCTGACCGGTCAGGTGCGCGTGCTCGACTACAAAACCTCGGACAAACCGGTGACGCCGCGCGAGGCGCATGTGCGCAACCAAAAGCGCACCGAGACGGACGAGTCTCTGCCGGACTTCGCGCGGTTTCTCGACGGGGACAAGGCGCAGGTGTGGGTCGATCTGCAGCTGCCGCTTTATCTGGAGGCGCTCGCGGGGGAGTTCGGACGCGAACTGGTCTGCGGTTATTTCAACCTGCCCAAGGCGGCGTCGGAGACCGGCGTGTCATTGTGGACTGAATACAATCCCGCGTTGCACGCCGAGGCGATGCGTTGCGCGAAAGGCGTGATCGACGCGGTGAAGGCGCGTCGCTTCTGGCCGCCGGCGGAGCTGCCCGCGGAGTGGGACGAGTTCGCCGCCTTGTTCACGCAGGGCGCGGAGGATTCCGTGGAGTGGAAAGGGGAGCTTTCGGCATGACGACGCTCGCGCACGAGATGATCCTGGCCTCGGCCGGATCGGGAAAAACCTACGCGCTGACGAACCGCTTCGTGCAGTTGCTCGCGCTGGGCGCGAAGCCCGAGCGCATCGTGGCGCTCACCTTCACGCGCAAGGCGGCAGGCGAGTTTTTCGACGAGATTTTGAACAAACTCGCGCGGGCGGCGCGCGACGAGAAGGAGGCGGCGCGCATCGCGGGCGATATCGGCGCGCCGGATCTGAAGGCGGCGGATTTTCTGCGCATGCTGCGCGAGGTGGTGAACGCGATGCACCGGCTCTCGCTCGGCACGCTGGACAGCTTTTTCGCGCGCGTGGTGAGGACTTTTCCGCTCGAGCTGGGAATCGGCGGCGACTTCGAGGTGCTGCAGGACCACGGCGCGCTGCTGGAGCGGCAACGCGTGCTGCGGCAGTTGTTCGCGCGCTCGGGGGCGGACCTCGAAGACGCGCAGAAGGAGTTCATCGAGGCTTTTAAACGCGCGACGTTTGGCGCGGAGGAAAAGCGGCTCGCGGCGCGGCTCGATCAGTTCATCGACGCGCATCAGGAGCTGTATTTGAATGTCCCCGACGCCGAGGCTTGGGGAAATCCGGACCGCGTGTGGCCGGAGGGCTCGCCTTGGCTGGCCGTGGGCAAGGATCCCGCGGCGGCGGTCGCGACGATGCGGACGTGGGCGGCGTCGCTCGACACGGGACCGCGCAAACGTTGGGAGGATTTTCTGAACGACTTCGAGGGCTGGTCGCCGGGCGCGACGCTGTCGAAGCCGATGGAGTATATATTGGAAAAGGTCGCCGAGGCGTGGCCCGCGCTGGTGGACGGCGCGGTGGAGCTGACCATCGAACGAAAGAAGCAGAAGCCGCCGCCGGAGATATGCGCGGCTCTGGTGACGATCACACGCGCGCTGTTCGCGGGCGAGTTCAAGCGACGTCTGGAGATGACGCGGGGCATCTACACGGTGCTGCGCGGCTACGAGGCGATTTATCACGACCTCGTGCGGCGCACGGGGCGGCTCACGTTTGCCGATGTGCAGCGTTTGTTGACGCCGGGTGCGGGCGCGCCGCGGCTGTCGAGCGGGAGCATCGATCCCGAGGAGGCGCGGTTGCTGATCGACTGGCGGCTCGACGCGAAGTTCGACCACTGGCTGCTCGACGAATTTCAGGACACGAGCCACGGCCAGTGGAGCGTGTTGAGCAACCTGATCGACGAGGCCGTGCAAGACCCGGAAGGGCGGCGGAGTTTGTTCTACGTCGGCGACGTGAAGCAGGCGATCTACGGTTGGCGCGGTGGCGACACGCGGCTGTTCCGCGAGATCTTCGACCGCTACAACGCGGTGCAGGAAGGCGCGATCGTGGAGCGGCGTCTCGACCAGTCGTGGCGTTCGGGGCCGGCGATTTTGGCGGCGGTCAACCGCGTGTTCGGAAACGCGAAGGCGCTGGAGCGTCTGGTGCCGATCACGACGGCGGAGCGCTGGACGCAGGAGTGGCGCGACCATGTGAGCGCGCGTCCATCGATCGACGGTCAGACGGCGTGGTTGCACGGCGACGACGAGGAGGCGCGCGCGGCGCTGACTCTGCGGTTGATCGACGAGATCAAGCCGATCGAGCGCGGCTTGTCGGTCGCGGTCTTGGTGCAGTCCAACGAGAGGGCGACGTGGTTGGCCGACTACCTGCGGCGCGAAGGCGGCATGCCCGCGATGGCGGCGTCGGACCTGCACGTATGTATCGACAATCCCCTTACGTCGTCGGTGTTGGCGCTGCTGAAGGCGGCGGCGCATCCGGGAGATCGTTTTGCGTGGGAGCATGTGTTGATGACGCCGCTCGCCGACGCGGTGGTGGCGGCGGATTTGACGGACGGCGCGGCGCTGACGAATGCGGTGCTGCGTCAGATACATGCGGACGGTTTCGCTCGCACGGTGGAGACCTGGCTGCGACGCGTGGAGTCGTCCTTGCGTCCCGACGACGTGTTCAGCCGCGAACGCGCGCGGCAGCTTGTGGAGGCGGCGCAGTTGTTCGACGAGGCGGGCGGGCGTGACGTCGCGGAGTTCGTGTTGTTCGCGGAGCGCCACGTGGTGCGCGACGTGGAGGCCTCGGGCGTCGTGCAAGTGATGACGATCCACAAATCGAAGGGCCTCGGCTTCGACGTGGTGCTGCTGCCGGATTTGGAGGGGCAGACGATGTCGGCGCGGCGTCGCGACGGGCTCGCCGTGCAGCAGGCGCCGGATCGGTCGGTCGAGTGGGTGCTCGATCTGCCGCCGAAACTTTTTCACTCGAACGACGAAGTGCTCTCCACGCACGTGCGGCAGGCGGAGGCGGACGCGGCCTACGAAAAGCTGTGTCTCTATTACGTGGCGATGACGCGTGCGAAACGCGCGATGTATCTCATCACGAAACCGGTGAGCGCGAAGTCGGCGTCGGCGAATTTCCCGCGCTTGTTGGCGGAGACGCTCGGCACCGCGGCGGTCGGCGGCGAGCCGCGCGTGGGCGCGTGGTGCGGCGGCGGTTCCTATTCGGAGGGGAATCCGGATTGGTTCGCGGCGATCCCGTTCGTGACCGACGGGGAGGATCGTGACGCGAACGACGCGGCGGCGCGTGCGCGCATCGCGCCGGAGTTGTCGTTGTCGCCAACGCAGCGTTATCAGGCGCGCACGCCCTCGGGAACGAAGGGCGGCACCGTGACGGGCATGGCCTTGTTCGGCGCCGGAGGAACGAGTGCGGCGAGTTTCGGCACGGCGGTGCACGCGGCCTTCGCGGCGGTCGAGTGGGGCGGCGTTTCTCCCGAAGTCGAGGCGGCCTGGGCCGCGGCGGGTTTGGGGGAAACGGTGCGGGCCGAGGTGCGCGCCTGTTTGGCTGCGCCCGAGATCGCGGCGGCTTTTGCCAAGATCGAGGGGGCCGAGGTTTGGCGTGAGCGGAGTTTTGAGATCGTGTTGGACGGAGCGTGGATCACCGGCGTGTTCGACCGCGTGGTATTGCGACGCGGCGCCGACGGCCGGCCGGAGTCGGCCACGGTGTATGATTTCAAAACCGACAAAACCGAGCCCGGTGGCGAGGCGGCGGTGGTCGAACGCTACGCGGGACAGCTCGGGATCTATCGCCGGGCGGTGGCGACCTTGGCGGGGCTGCCGGAGGTGAAAGTCACCTGTGCGCTGGTGCTTACGGGGTTGAAGCGTGTGATGGTGGTATCCGCCTGAGGAAATTGGGGCTTTACAGCGGCAAGGGGAGGCTGTTTTCCAGACGGTTTTCTCTCAACACACCTAATTCCACACTCTCATGGGCAACCTCAAAAAGAAGCGCCGTCTCCAGATGAACAAGCACAAGCGCAAGAAGCGCTTGAAGGCGAATCGTCACAAGAAGCGCACCTGGCAGAAGTAATTTTTGTTCACCGGCTTACGGTGAGCAAAAGATTGAGTTTCCACCCGTCCCCGCCGTTTCGGGGACGGGTTTTTTTACGTATGGATCATGGGGTCGAATCTGTAAAAAGTCTTGTCTCGCCAAAGGGGGCGACGAAGGGTCTCCGGTCTACGCATGACGTCCGTCCTCGCTTCCCTCGCGTTTGGTCGCGGCCCTTTTTGAGCCATGTTTTTCGCCGCGAAGCCCAAAGGGTTCATCCTTGATCGTGGTGAGCAAACCACGCTGCTTGCACGGGTTTCCGCGCTGCGCGCTCCGCTTGTGCTGGAGGAGCTTCGCGAGTGCGAGACGAACGACGAGTCGGCGTTGGCCGAGGCGCTGACCGCGTTGAAGCCGAAGAAGGCCTCGGGTTATGCGCAGGTCCATTGCGGGATCAATCCGCCCGCGAGGTTCATTCGCCGAGCCACGCTTGATGTGAAGCGGATGAAGGAGGAGGGCTACCTCGCGGAGGTGGTGAACTCCCAGTTCCGCATCGATCCGGAGCAGAACGTGATCACGGTGCTGAACGCGTTCGACGGTCTGGACTATGACGCGACGAAGGGCGGACCGAGCAAGGAGGTGGTCTTTTGCGGTTTGCCGATCGAGGATGTGTCGCGTGCCCAGGACGATTTGCTCAAACAGGGCCTGTTCCCCGCGCGTTTGGAGTTGTCCAGCCTGACGGCGGTCGGAGCGATCATCGACTACCTCAAACACACCGAGTCGTCGAAGCCCACGCTGGTGCTTGAGCTCGGTGCGGAGCAAACCCAGTCCTATATCGTGAGCTCGCGCGGGATCGAAGCGACCCGGCCCATCGCGGTCGGCTTGAACGCGATGGTCCCCGTCGTGCAAAAGGAGCTCGGCCTGAAAGACGAGGAGTCCGCGCGAAAGCTGTTTTTCTCGAATACCTTCGACTTCACCGGCATGGGCGCCTCGCTGTGCAAGCGACTGCTGAAGGAGCTGCAGTCCTCGATGGGCTTCTACGAGGTGCAGACCGGGCAATCGATCAGCCAGCTGATCTGCCCCGTGTTGGCGGCGAAGCTCAACTGGCTTGAGGAGGTGATCGCGGCGCAGGTCGGCGTGTCCGTTTTGCAGATCGAATTTCCCGCATGGCTGGCGGCGCGACAGATATCGTTGGGGGCGGGCGTCAACGCCTCGATGCTTGATGCGCGCAAGCTGGCGCTGCTTGGCCTCATGATGGAGTTCAACACCACCGCTTCCGATGCTGTCGCTGCTTAAAAAGCCCGGTGCGGACAAATCCGCCGAAAGCGCCGCCCTTCCCTGGCGCCCCGATTTTCGAGATGTTTCCTCGCTGCCGGACACGAAGGTGGTTCGCACGGACTTCGTCGTGAACTTGGTGGCGTTGGTGATCACTGGCGGGCTGGCGCTATTCGTGGCGCAGCGGGAATGGGCCGTCGTCTCCTTGCGAAACATGCTCGCGGAAGTGGAGGCTCGCATCGCCGATGCCGCCCCCGACAGCGAGAAGGCCGTCGCGGCCTACAAGCTTTTCCAAGCCGAGGAGACGAAGTTCAACGAGGCCTTCGCGCTCGTTCGCGAGCCCTTCCGCTTTCAGCATTTTCTTGCGCACTTGGGCTCGGTGTTGCCCGCGAACGTCCGGATCGGCCGCGTCGATTACCGCGGCCTTGGTCAGACCGTCGTGGTGCACGGCTCGGTCAAGGGGCTCGACGCCGCTGCCAGCGACGCCGCCTCCAACTTCGTGGAGCAACTTCAGCAGGATGCCGAATTCGCCCGGTATTTCCCCTCGATCACGCTGACCAGCCTCGGTCGCAACGCCGATGAAGGCAGCCTCAATCTGGAGCTCGTTTTCGCGTTTCCGAAACCCGAGGTGAAGAAAGGACCCGTCAAGAAATGAGCCTCGAAACGAAAGATGTCGTCGCGGCCATCAAACGGCGCCCGCTTGTCGCGGCATGCGGCATGATCTCCCTCGCCCTGCTCTTGGGCATCTACTTCCGCATGGACGTTCGCGACGTGGCCCAAGCCCAGTTTGACGAACGCGAAAAGGCGCTCCTTCGCCTCATCGACAACCAGAAGTATTCGGCGAAACTCGACGCGCATCTCCAAGCCTTGCGCAAGGCCAACGCCGTGATCGAGGCCGGCGCTTTGCGGGCCAACGAACTCGCCCGCAATCAGCAGATATTCTATCAGCTCGAGGCGGCCTCCGGGGTGAAGTTGCTCGATCTGCGCCAGCTTACTCCGGCGATCCCCGCCAAGGGCGGCCCGGTCACCTACGTTCCGATCCCCTTCAGTCTCACGGTCAAGGGCGACTACGCCCAGATCATGGACTTTCTGCAGCGGCTCGATCACGGCCCGACTCTTTGTCGCGTGAGCAGCGCCAGCATCGGCCGCCCCGTCGAGGGCGCCTACACCCTCAGTCTTAGCCTCGAGATGCTCGGGTTCCGCTCATGAGTCTCCGTTTTTTCCAGCGTCTGGTCCTGTTGTCCCTGGCCGCCTTCGCGAGCACGGGCGTCGTTCGTGCCGCGGCCGACATCGCTCCGCCGAAAGTGCGCGAAAAAGTCGTGGCCAACGCCAATCGTGTCGTCGAGACGCGCGGTGTTTCCACGGATCTGCCGTCCTCCTTGCCCAATCCTTTTGTCGGCAAGGAGGAGGAAGCGGCCGCCGAGACTCTCGTCACGGAGGAGCCCGTCGCCGCCCCCGGCCTCGCGGCCGACGATTTGCTCGCGGCTCTCGCCGCACGCATTCCCTCGACCGGCACCGTCATCCTCGGTGGCGAGCCGATCCTTCTCCTGGGTCAAAAAAGACTCAAAGTGGGTGACACCTATGCGATTAGCTTTGAGGGACGCACCTACGAAGTCTCAATCGCGGCCGTCACATCGACATCCTTCACGGTCAAGAGAGGCGAGAACATTCATACCCGTCCGGTCCACATAACCGCCTCCTCGACCAGCACCCCCACCAACCGTCCATGAAACAATACAATCGTCGTCGACTCGCGCTGCTCAGTCTTCTTGTCACGCCGTTCATCGCCGTCGCGCAGACGGAAGCGCCTCCCGCCTCACCCGAAACCGAGAACCCCGCGCCCGAATCGCCCTCCGAGGTTGCGGCGCCCGCCGCCCCGGCCGCCGAGGTCGCGACGGAGGTTGCTCCCGAAGCCGAAGCCGCTCCCGCGGCGGCCGAGGAGCCCGCGCCAATGCCGGCGGTCGAGGAACCGGCGGAACCTTCCGTCCCGCCGCCCCCCGCGCCCCCCGCGGAGCCTGCCGCCGAAAACGTGGCCGATGCCACGCCGCCCGCCGCCGACAAGGCCAAGGACACGCTTTCCGTCGACTTTCCCGACGAGGACATCCGCAACATCCTCCGCAACGTCGCCGACCTCTTCGAGCTGAACATCGTAATGCCCGACACACTACAAGGGCGCACCTCGATCAAGCTTCGCGACGTGACTTGGCGTCAGATCTTCAAGGTCGTGCTCGCCCCGGTCGGCTACACCTTCGTCGAGGACGGCAACATCATCAAGATCGTCACCAACGAGAGCCTCACCCAGGAGCCGCTCAACACCGAGGTGTTTGTTCTCAACTACGCCCGGGCCGAGGAGATCGAGCCCTCGATCAGCGCCCTTGTGGACAAGGCCGGCGGCGGCCAGGTGAAGGTCGACAAGCGCATCAACGCCCTGATCATCTCCGAGCGGCCCTCCGTTCTCGGCAAGATCGTGCCCGTCCTGCTCAGCTTGGACAAGGCCACCGACCAGGTGATGATCGAGTCGAAGTTCATCGAGGTGAACGACACCAACGTCAAAAACCTCGGCATCAACTGGTCCTCGATGAACAGCTACCAGGTCGGCTACTCGCCCACCGATCTGCTTCTGAGCGGCAGCAACCGGGCGCGCATCGGCACCAACACCGGCGGCACGACCCCCGGCCCCGATCCGCTCGAGGCGGGCTATGCCTACGGCGCCGTGCTCACCGCACCGCAGTTCAACGTCGCCCTCCGCGCCCTCCAGACCACCAGCGACAGCCGCGTGGTTTCCAATCCCACGATCGTCACCCTCAACAACACCGCGGCGGAGATCAACGTGGGTGAAGAGTATCCGATTCCCAACTACACCTACAACGCCGAGCAAGGCCGCTTCGAGGTCAGCGGATTCGAATACAAGCCCATCGGCGTCCTCCTGAAGGTCACGCCGCAGGTCAACTCCCAGGGCTTCATCCGCCTGACCCTCGAGCCCGAGATCAGCGTGCGCGGCGATCCCGTCGTCTTCGGCGGCGCCAGCGGCGCGGAGATTCCGATCATCCGCACCCGCAAGACGAAGACCCAGGTCTCGATGAAGGACGGCCACACCCTCGCCATCGGCGGTCTGCTCGATTCGACGAGCCAGAAGGGCCAGTCGAAGGTTCCCGTCCTCGGCAGCATCCCCGGCGTGGGACGTCTCTTCCGCAGCGACACCACCGACGCCGCCAAGCGCAATCTGCTCATCTTCATCACCTCCAAGGTGGTCAGCGCCGAGAGCGCCCAGATTCAGGACATCTTCAGTCCCGAACAGGTGCGCGACGCCCAGATGCGCGAAAGCGATCTGCCCGGCCGTCGTTCCTCGGAGAACCCCTTCCTCCCGGAGCTGCCGCCCGTCGAGGAGCCGGCCAAGTAATCGAAGTCTCGGCGTCAGCCGCCGCTTCCTGCGACTTCGGCCACCGCCTGCCCGGCGGTGGCCTTTTTGCATCCGCGGCTTTCGGGGCGGAACCTCTCACCAAATCCCGACCAGAAATCCTTGGGCCGCCTTGATGGCGATCACGCCCGCGTTTTTCGTCAGGTGCGCGGCGAAACAGGGAAGCAGCGAACGCGTTGGGTTCCAGCTCGCGAAACGGCAGGTGTAGAACCAGAGCGACGCCGCGAAAACCATGCCGAAGCTGAACCAGCCCTTCGTGGTGAAGGTGAACACAAACCCGTCGTCGCCCCATTCCCAGAGGAAGGGATGAATCGCGGCGAACACCACCGACGCGCCCACCGTGCCCGCGAACAGGACCGCGCGGCCCCGCCGGAGAATCCATTCGCCCACGTAACCGCGGAAGATGATCTCCTCCACAAGCGCCGCCACCAAGGTGTAGAGCGCGAAAAGCGCGCTCATTTTCGATTGCTCCTCGCTCACCCCCAGCGCGATTTCTCCCCAGGTCTCCGCGGCGAGGATCAGCGCGGCTCCGCCCGCCGCGATCCAGCACGCTTTTGCCGATGCCGGCATGGCCCCGGGGAGTCCGCCGGTCATGACGCGGCCCGCGCGCGCTTCCTTGAGATCCCCCCACCACATCCAGGCGAAATAGCCGCCCATCGTCAGCATCATGACCAGCATCACGGGATTCTCGTCCATGTCGCAGCCTTTGGGCGCCTCGGCTTGCTCGGCAACCCGGGAGTGGCCCTGATCCGCCGGCGCGAGATTACCACGCCCGGAGATTGCACCCCTCGCGCTGGTGGTTAACCATTGCCCGACCCGTCCCATGAGCGCCCCCGTCGTCGCCCAACCGCCTGTTCCCGCCCGCGATTTTGCCGCGGTATTTTCGCGTGTGGCGCCCCACATGGCCGCGCTCGACCATTTTCTGCGCGAGCAGCTCGCGGCCTTCGAGCCGGAGATTCGCGACATGGCGGACTACTGCATCGACACCTCGGGCAAACGCATCCGGCCCGCGCTTGTGTTTTTCAGCGGTTGGCAAGGCGCGGATGTCGAGCCCTCCCCGGATCTGGTGCAGGTCGCGGCGGTCGTGGAACTCGTGCATCTCGCCACGCTCGTGCATGACGATATCATGGACGAGGCCGACGTGCGCCGCGCCCGTCCCACCGCCTCGCGCCAATACGGTTCCGCGGCGGCCGTCCTGCTTGGAGACGCGATTTTCGCGCACGCCCTGCACCTGGCCGCGCTCTTTCCGACTCCGGATGTTTGCCGTGCGGTGAGCGAATCGACCCGTCGCGTTTGCGCCGGCGAGATCATGCAAACCCTGCGGCGTCGCAGCGTATCGGTCACACGCGCCGACTATGATCGCGTGATCGATCTGAAAACCGCCGAACTTTTCCGCGTGTCTTGCGCCTTGGGCGCCCGGCTTGGCGGGCATCCCGCGGCGTTCGCGCCCGACGCCGCCCGGTTCGGGCGACATCTCGGTATCGCCTATCAAATCTACGACGATCTCGCGGACTTTTTCGGCCGCGAACAACGCATCGGCAAAACTCTCGGGACGGATCTTGCGAGCGGCAAGTTGACCCTCCCGCTCTTCGTCTTGCGCGAACGCCTGGACGCATCCGAGCGGGCCCGGTTGGACGCCGAGTTGCTCGGACGCGAGGCTCCGCGTCTCGAGTTGCGGTTGGGTCAAATGCGCGAACTCGGCGTCTTCGACGCGGTGGTCTCGGAGATCGAGCGCGAGCTGGGTGCGGCCGAAGGCGCTCTTGCGCGGCACACCGTGCCCCCTGTCGAACATCTCGCGGCGTTGCCGCAGGTGCTCAGGGCGCAAGTCGCCGCCTTGCGCTAACCGGACGGCTCCGGATTTCGGGGCCGTTTTCCGCCTTGGCTTCGAGATGGTTGCCAATGGCCTCCGGTTCGCCCACGGTGTCCGCCTTTCGCTTCGCTTTCCGCCATGCAAATCTCGGCAAAGGTCTTTTCGCCTGCCGCCTCGCCCGTTGTCGCGGATCGACGACAGGAAGCGGAGGCCGATTGGCTGATCGTGCGTCGCGTGCAGGCCGGTGAAGTGGAGTGTTTTGACGAATTGGTCCGCAAATACCGCGAGCGCATCTGGAGCGTGGTCTACCACCTGACCTCCAACCGTGAGGACGCCGCCGATCTCACGCAGGACGCCTTCATCAAGGCCTTCCAGTCCATCAATCGCTTTCAGGGGCAGTCGGCGTTTTTCACCTGGCTCTATCGCATCGCGGTCAACGGCACCCTCAACCACCTGCAAAAAACCAAACTCCGGCGTTTTTTCAGCTTGGAGAAAATCCGCGACGAGGAGCCGGTGGCGGCCGTGCTCGATCAACTCGCCGATCCCGGTGTGTCCTCCGATCGCGCCGCCTGCCTGAGCGAGCTGCAGCTAAAATTGAACGAGGCGATGCAAAAGCTGTCTATCAAGCATCGCACCGTGGTGACTTTGTTCGAGATCGATGGCCTCTCCCACGAGGAAATCGCCGAGATCACCGGCACCTCGGTGGGCACCGTTCGCTCCCGCCTTCATTACGCCAAACAGCTCCTCCAAGCCGAATTGCAATCCTACCTGAGCGCATGAGCCACCCCACCGACGCCTCCCGCCGCGCCGCTTCGTCCGCCGCCGGCAAGCCCACGTTGGAAATGCTTCTCCGCCTGAAGCGGGCCGAACGGCCCGACGCCGCGTTTTGGGCGGAATTTGATCGTGGCCTTCGGCAAAAGCAGCTCGCCGCCATCATCGAACCGAAACCGTGGTGGCTGGGGCTGGCCCTTCTTGGGCGCCGTCTAACACCGGCGGGCCTACCGATCTCCGCCGCCGCCGCCGCCGTGCTCGCCGTCATGGTGGTGCGCACCCAGTCTCCCGTCATTACCTCGTCCGCGCCGGTCGAGTTTGGGCCGTCGCAAGTTGTCCAAACCGAGGCGTCCGAGTTTCCGGCGCCTTCCACCGCGACCCTTGCCAAAATCGAGCCGGACGTTCCGGCGGCGGGGGCGGCGTCCGCCGGCGCGCTGGATCATTCGGAACCCGAAATCGTTTCCGTCGCCCCCGCCGATACCCGTCCGATCGACACGCCCACGGTGGCGACCGCCCCGTCCGATCGCGGAGCCGAGATGCGTGGGGCCGGAATCACCGCCTCTTTGCTTGAACTGGCCTCGCTCGATCTTGGCGCTCCCACGCCGTCCCAACTCACGATCGCCCAGAATCTCGCCACGCTTCGCGCCGAGGCGCCCGAACTCGTGGATTCGATCACTCGACTCGAAACTGCGTCGCGTGCGATCGAACTCCCGGAGAATTCCGCCGTCGAGCCCGCGGCGCTCAAGATGGAGGTGCGCAATCCACGCCATGCCCGGGTGATTCTCGCGATGACCGAAAACAGCGCGATCGAGGCCGTCGGCGGGCTCTCCCAGGTTCGCGATCGCATGGTGCGCAGTCTCGCCGCTACCGATGCCTTCGCCAACTCGTCCAGCCGTTTGGGTGTCGGAGGCGATCGACTCTCGTTGAGTTTCTGACCTGCCACCACGATTGGCGGAGATTGCGGGCAATGGGCCTTGCGGGCTTGCGCCCTCGGGAGCGCATGCGCGTTTTGGCGTTTTGCACACATGGTTCACCAAGAGACCTTCACGCTTCCGGCCCGCGGCGCGGGCTTGCATGAGTTCACCGAAAAACTCGCGGCGGTCGTCTCCCGCGCGAAGGTGAGGACGGGACTCGCCCACGTCTTTTGCCAACACACGAGCGCCTCGCTCGTCATCATGGAAAACGCCGACCCGAGCGCGCGACGCGACCTCGAGGCCTGGCTCGATCGCCTCGTGCCCGAGGACGATCCGCACTTCACGCACACGCTCGAAGGGCCGGACGACATGCCGAGCCACATCAAGATGGCGCTCACCCGCACGAGCGAAACCATTCCCGTCGGCGAGGGACGGCTCCTGCTCGGCACCTGGCAAGGCGTGTTCCTCTGGGAACACCGCGCCGCCCCTCACTCACGCCGCATCATCGTGACCGTCGTCGGCGAGTAGGCGGTCGCCGAAGGGTAGGGCGGGACCGCTTGGGCCCGCCGCTCCGTTACGTCGCGCCCCGCGCTCACTCCCCGGATGCGAGGAATGGATCGCTCGCGCGGCGGGCGGCCTTGTGCGCGGCGCGTTTTTCACGACGCGCCTTCATCCAGTATGGCTCCTCGGCCTCGCCGGCCATGATGCAGCCGCGCGGCTCGATCTCGCCCGCCACGGTCGCGAGACCGAAGCGCGCGATCTGCGCCTTCACCTTCGTCGCGTCCTTGTAGCCGAGCGGCGATTCCGAGAGATCGGGCGCGCCGTTATACCAGCGCACGTCGATCCCCGCGGTGCTCTCGTCGAGCGCGACCTTCACACGTGCCGGATCGAGCTCGCCGTCGTTGTTGCGATAAGCGCGCAGCATGGCGGAGCGCGAGAGGTTGCGACCGGCGCCGTGCGGACAAAAGGACAGGGAGTCCGGATTGTCCGAGCCGAGCACGAGCAGGATCTCGCGCGCCATGTTGAGCGGAATGAGGCCGAGCAGCGGGCGGCCCTGAGCGTCGCGCCAGGCCGGCGTGGCGCCCTTGCCGTGCATGAACAGGTCGCCGCGCTTCCACACGAAGTTGTGCTCGTTGCCGATCTGCACGAGGGCGCGCTGGCCCACGCGGCGCAGCAGGCCCTCGTGGATCAGCGCGTGGTTTTCGCGCGTCCAGCGGGAGATGTATTGCAGCGCCGCCCAGTAGTTCGCGCCCTCGGGCGAGTCCGCGGGCAGCCAGCAGGCGGCGTCGGGGATGTCCTTCGCGTTTTCGGCGCACCACTTGCGCGCGGCGACCCGGCCGCGCTTGTAGAGATCGGCGCCGAGACCGCGCGAACCGTGGTGCGTCACGAGGACGTTGAACTCGCCCTCGCGGCGCACGATCCACTCGGCCAGCTCGGTGTAACCGGCCGCCTTGAGCGAGGCGCGCTGCGCATCCGTGAAATGGATACGGCCGACGTAGGCGAAGTGGTTGCCGTCGCCCTGCGTGCCGAGGAAATCTTGGGCGCGGGAGCGAAGGCCCTTGAGAAAGGGGTTGTCCCAAACCCGGCTCGTCGAGGACGGGCGAGGTGAACTGGTTGCCGCGCGGGCGGCCGCCGGCGCCGAAGTGCGTCACCTTTTGCAGGTGGTCCATCAGCTCCTCGGTCGGATGATTGGCCGGGAAGAAGGTGGCGAACATCGAGCAACAGATGTCGGCCGAATGCGCGCCGGGAATGATGGCGTTCTCCACCGCGATGGCGCCGCCCACCGGAATGGTGGCCGTGCCGCCGCCGGCGGGGCAGGTGTCGGGCATGAGCACGCCGCGCTGCACCACGGGCGAATGGAGCAGCTCGTTCATGCGCGTGCGGGCGACGGCGACGTTGATCGCTTCCTCGGAAGTCTCGGCTTCGACGGCGAGCGCGAGCGGCGCCGGCTCGTGGCGAGGCAGGATGACGGCGAGTTGCTTGGGAAACTCTTGCTCGAGGCGGGCGAGCAGCTCGGCGCGGGCGAGTCCGGAGTCCTCGAGCTCGCGCGCGCGGCGAAGCGTCGGGCCGAGTCGGCGCCCCTCGTGCCAACCGGCGGCGATGAGGTCGCGGGCTTTGATCTGCATGTTCATGTGTGAAAAAGGTGGTGGGTTTGGCGGATGGGGAAACAGAGGGAAGGCCGCCGGCTCCCTGATCGAGGGATCAGGAAACGGCGGAGGGTAGGAAGTGGCGCCAATCGGGGTGACGGGGCTCGCGCACGAAGGCGACGAGCGGCATCGGGGCCGGAGCCTGTGGACGGCGGAGCAGACGCAGGCCGGCCTCGTGCGGGAGGCGGTCGGCCTTGCGGGCGTTTACCTCGCGCTTCGCCCAGACGAGATTCTCGAAGCTGTCGCGCCCGCCGCGGGCGCGGGGAACGACGTGGTCGAGGTTGCCGCCGCGCCAGCCGACGCGTTCGCCGGTGTATTGGCAGATGCCGCCGTCGCGCGCGAAGATCGCGGCGCGGGTGAGCCGCGGCACGCGCACCGGCATCCGCTCGAAACGCGCGGCGATGACGACGGTGGGCACGCGGATCGCCTGACGCGGCGTGCGGACGACGAGGTCGAAGTCGCGCACGGGGAGCGTCACCCACTCGCTCCACGTCACGGGACGAAAAGAGATCGGATGCGAAAAATCCCAGGCGCCGTCGGCGTCGCGCGCGTAGTCGATGTCGAGCCCGAGCGCGGCGGGCTGGCTGGGCTCGCCGCCGTTGAGCGCGACGAGGGCCTGCTTCACGGTGCGATGACCGATGACCTGCCAGGCGCGGTTGAGCGACAGGACGATGGGCTGGTCGAGAAGAGTCTTTGTCATGAGAAAGTGGATACGAGATGGCTCGGCGGGGCGGTGTGTGTGTTCTTTTTGCGATGAGGGAAAATGGTCCTCCCGCCAGGGGTCGCACCTGGGACTCGGCCTTCGCTCGGCCGCGTGATTCTGTTTTCACTACGGGAATAAAATAAAAGCGGGGTCGGTCGCGCCCGTGGACGGACCGGCCCCGCGCAACGCGGACGACGAGCGGGTGGCTCAGTCGCCAAGCGGGATGGCCTCGACTTCGCGCAGGAGTGCCTGCGGATCGCGCTCGAGGCGCGGGATCAGCTCGAGCGCGCGATCGCTCCAGCCGGCGAGGGCGTAGACGCGTTCGGCGGGGAACTGGAGCGGGCCGTAGCCCTGCAAATCCCAGCTGAACACGCGCGGCTCGACGCAGTGGCGGCGCTCGTAGGCGGCGAAGGCCGCCACCGGTGCGCCGCCGTCGATCCAGGCCTGCATGTCGGACAGAATCACCACGCGGTCATAGGCGCGGTTTGCACGCTGGAAGATCGCGTTGAAGTTGGTGCCGCCGGCGGCGAAGGGGATCGATGCCGCGGCCGTGAGCGTGCTGTCGCGACGGTTGAGCGTCAGGTAACGCGCGTCGTCGCTGAACACCATCAGGTCGGCGTCGCACGCCTTCACGAGGATGGCGGCGAAGAGCGAGCCGATGCGCTGCGGGCGACCGGCCATCGAGCCCGAGGAGTCGAGCGCGACGAGCGTGCGGCCGTCGAGACGCGGCACGTTGGCCAGCGAGTGGTCGGCCGCGACGTTCAGCGCCTCGAGCACGCGGGCGGCGCCGGGCAGGTTGCCCTTACGGAGCGCGTCCACGGCGGAGAGGAACTGGAACGGAAACACCAGCGCGCGGCGCACGGCGCGCTCGTCGGCGAGACGCTCGCAGAGCGAGTCGACCGCCTCGGGCGCGTGCTCGAGGATGTTGCGCGCGTTGCGCAGGAGCGCGAGGTAGCCGAGCTTGTTCTCCGTGAGGAGACGGCCCCAGGCGGCGCCCTTGGCCTCGGCCACGGCGTTCGCGGAGTCGGCTTCGCCCGCGCGGGTGAGCGCGGTTTCCCAGGTGTCGGCCGGGGCGAGTTCGCCGCGCACGAGCTTCGAGAGCGCGGGCGTGGCGCGCGGACGCACGAGGTTGACGGCGTCGACCAGCTTGAAGGACGAGTGCTCGCGGCGATACTTGGCGAGCTGGTGCTCGTCGAAGCGGCCGAGCGCGACGCCGAGTCCCTTCTTGAGGGAGTTGGGCAGCGGACGGCCGTGAACCGTGAGGTAGTAGCCGAGAATCTCGAGCACGTCGTCGGGGCGGCGCACGACCTCGGCGTGGAAACGCTTGGTCCACGCTTCCCCCTTCACGGCGCGGGCGAGTTCGCCGGCGACGAGATGACTCACGGAGCGCATGCCGCAGACGTGGCGCGCGTAGAGCGCGGCCTGCGCGACGAAGCGCGGATCGGCGACGCGGGCGATCAGCTCGCGCAGGCGGGCGACGGTCTGCGCCTCGGTGCGGTAAAACTCGTCCTCGAGGAAGGTGGTGACGAGGAGCGACACCAGCTCGAGACGCGGTGAGACGGAGTAGGCGCGGCCGCCGGCGAGGTTGACGGTGTCGGGTTGGGCACGGCTGAGCGCGTGCAGGGCGGGTAGGATGCTGAACTTGGCCATGGGCGGCCTCCTTTCTGGGTTGGTTGTTCGTGCGCCGTGGAGACACGGCGCGAAAGAGATGGCGGGAGGACAATGTCCGCGGACGCCCGTGAGGGCATCATGTGCTCTACCGCTGAGCTACGCGTCGTGAGACGCGGCCGGAGTCGAACCGGCGATCACATCTGAAGTATCCGCAGACTCACTACCCGCCAAAGGGGGAGATCGGAGGAGAACGGTGTGCACGGGAATGGCCGGTTAAGCACCGGGTGCTGGAGTTGCACCAGCTAGACGAAGTAACCGCACACTCACTGCCTCCGAAGAGGTTTTCCGGGAGAAACCAGGCGGAGTTCCCCTGGAGCCCTTCCGGTTCTTCGCTTTCGCGTCGAACCAGCGCTCGTTTATTGCAGCTGACGTTGCGAGCGTCGGCACGGGACTGGTGTTGGTCGCGAAGTAGCTCCGCCTTCACTGCCCGGAAAGTTGGTCGAGGAGGCTGGGTTTGCACCAGCGGAGGTCGGTAACCGGCGCGTTTACAGCGCGCCGCCTTTGGCTGCTTGGCTACTCCTCGAAGATCACCGCCCGCCACGAAACCTCGTCGGTTTCGGCGTTCGCCTCGTCAGTCGCGACGGATGGTGAAAAATGAAAACTGGCTTTCTGGGCAGGGATCGCACCTGCGGCATACGGCTTAACAGGCCGCCGTTCTACTGCTGAACTACCGGAGAATGATGGTCGGAGCGGCGGGATTTGCACTCGCGTCGTCTCGGTCCCAAGCCGAGTGCCTGAACTGCTAGGCTACGCTCCTCGGAAAATGGGTGCGGGTGTCGGAGTCGAACCGATCTCTCCTGGGCTTATGCGACCCGGCGGAACACTGGTTCCACTCGCAGTGGAAAATGAGCACGTCCGAAAGGGCCCGCTCGTCCGCGCGGTTTTGGCGGCCGCGCCGTTCGATGGCACTCGCACGTAAATGATGGACACGACGGCGGGATTCGAACCCGCAATTGCCGGATTTGCAGTTCGGCCCCGTTGATCCACTCCGGCACGTCGTGGGAAAGGAGCTCCGCGGCTCAGGTCGCTCGGCGTCGGAAGACTTCTCCGGCGTCCGCCCTCAATGACCGCGGGGGCGGGAAGCGCCTCGCGGACAACCTCACGTCGTCCGTGGCGCGAAAGGGGAAAGTGGCCCCGCGCGGCCGGCGTCGCCGTTTCGCCTCCCGAGGAGGCGCACCGCACGGGGTGATTCATGATTTCGCAAAAAAGAACACACCGTCGCCCCTTTCGTGCCGGTGATGCCGGCTTCGGTTTGGGCGGCCGCGGGATTTTGTGCGGACCTTGGCTGATTGGCGCTGGGCTCAGTGGTGAAGCCACGGGAATTTGGGAAAACGACGAACCTGTGAGGGGTCGGATTTCCCGAGGCGGGCTTTTGGGGTGGGGACGCGATTCGCGTCCGCAAAAACCGCTTCGGGGAAGGAAGCGGGCCGAGTCAGGATCACGTCGCGACGTGATGTCCGTGTCAGCGGAGGCCGCTTCGATTGGGCAGACGATGGCCCGGTCGAAATCCGGGCATCGGCTTGCCGCCTAGGCCGACGGGCATCGGCTTCGCCAAAAGCTCCGACGCACAACGGCCCGACCACATGAGGTCGGCGGCGTTTGAATTTAGTCGGCTGTGGTTCATGGCGAGCGGAAGCGTCGAAGCGGGTTTGAAGTGAAGTAGGCGGAAACTAGCAGAGGGCCCCGATGCTTGCCATGTCGAAGCGCGCAGGATATCTGACCGATCAGTCATGTTTGAAAAACTCTTCTCCGAACGCGGCCTCTCGCTCGAACGCCTGCGTGTGCTCGTCGAGGTGCACGCCGCGGGCAGCATCGCGCAGGCGGCGCCGGGTGATCCGGTTCGCCAGAGCCAATACAGCCGGCAGCTGCGCGAGCTCGCGGAGTTCTTCGGCTGCGAGGTGGCGCGCCGAAAGGGCAAGCTGCTCAAGCTGACGCCGCAGGGCGTGCGCCTCGCCGAGATGGTGCGCGCGCAGCTGCGGGCGCTGGACGACTTTCGCGCCGAGTGCGCGGCCGAGACGATCGACTACACGATCGCGGCGGGAGACAGCATCATCCACTGGCTCGTGATCCCGCGCATCGGCGAGGTGATGGAGCGCGCGCCGGGTTTGCGCTTCGCGACGGTCAACCTGCGCACAAACGACATCGTGCAACAACTCGCCGACGGTCGCGTGGATTTCGGGATCATCCGCCGCGACGCGCTCGTGGCGGGCTTGACGCACGCCTCGCTCGGCATGTGGCACTACACGCTGGTGGTGCCGACGGAGTTGGTCGGGCGGAAGAAGCCTGACGCGGCCGAGGTGTTGGCGAAGCTGCCCTTGGCGGCGCAGACGACCGACGGCCAGTTCGCGCAGCGCCTGAGGAGCCTGTTGCACCAGCTTGGCGTGGAGCCGCGGCACGCGCTCGCGTGTCAGTCGTTTCCCCAGACGCTGGCGGCGGTGCGCTCCGGCGCGTTCGCGGCGGTGTTGCCCCTGCTGGCGACGGCCGATCTGCCGTCGAAGGGGTTTGTGGAGATCGGCGGCGCTCCGCTGCGCGCGTTGAGCCGCGAACTCGTGTTTGCGTGGAATCCGCGTCTGGTGCGGGTGCGTCCGGCGGCGGGCAAACTCATCGGAAAGTTGAAGGCGGCGTTTCGTCTCTGACGCTTCGTGGCGTGTCCTGCAAACGCGTGGCCCGGGGGCGCGGCGGGTTGCGTTTTTCCGCGCGGGGCTTTGCGCTGCGCGGGTCATGAGCAAGCCTGCCTGCCCTGAGTGCACTTTGGACGATGTTTTGGAGCATTCCGATCATTGGGAATGCGTCACCTGCGGTCATGAATGGCCGAAGGCCGAGGAGCCGGAAGGTCCGCGCGTGGTGAAGGACGCGAACGGCAACGTGCTCGCCGACGGCGACAGCATCACGACCATCAAGGATCTGAAGCTCGGCGGCTCCAGCGTTCTCAAGGCCGGGTCGAAGGCGAAGAACATCCGCCTGGTGGACGGCGACCACGAGATCGACTGCAAGATCGACGGCGTCGGCATCATGCTGAAGGCCTGCTTCGTGAAGAAAGCCTGAGCTTGCGATCTCCCATGAGCGGCGTCCGCGCTTTCGTTTCGCTGACCTACGACGACGCCTTGCCGTGTCATCACGAGAGCGTGGCGCCTCTGCTGGAGACGTATGGGTTGCGCGGGACCTTCTACACGCCGATTTCCCCGAGAATGCTGGGCGCCGTCGACGCGTGGAAAAAGGTGGCCGCGGCCGGCCACGAACTGGGCAACCACACGGTGTTTCATCCGTGCAGCGGCGCCCGCGCGTGGCTCGACGAGGCGTATTCCCTCGATCGATACACGGAGCGTCGTTGGCGCGACGAGATCGCGCTGGCCAACGCGGTGCTGCAGACGATCGACGGTCGCTCGGACCGGTCTTTCGGAAACACCTGCCATCAGAACGTGGTCGGTCCGGCGGAGGCCGGTTTGACGGTCGAGGGCTTGGGGCGGGACTATTTCGTCGGGATTCGCGGCGAGCATACCGGGCGCAAGGTCGATCTTGCGCAGCCGAACTGGTTCAATCTCGGCACGCTCGGCATCGACGGGAAAGCGTTCGACGAAGTGTTGCCGGTGCTGGAGGACGTGGCGAAGGGGGGCGGCTGGATGATTTTCACGCTGCACGGCGTCGGACCGCGCGATCACCGGCTGAACATGGAGGAGGAGGAACACCGCAAGCTGGTCGAGTGGCTCTTCGCGCATCGCGACGAAGTGACGACCGCGCCGGTGCGCGACATCGCTAAGCGATTGCGCGGACTGGAGTGATGGCCGCAAAGAGGCGCAGCGGAGTTGGATGGTCGCAGAAGACGCAAAAAGAAGGCGCTGAGGGTGTCGGATTAGAACGGATTTCAGGCCACAAAAGGCACAGAAGGCTCAAAACTGGAGTTGGCCGGAGGCGGTGATGCGGCGCGGGTCGCGTTCGTGGGTGCCTGCGCCTCTTTGCGGCCGCTCAGGCGTTGGGCGTTTCGAGGTTCGTTTTCACGCGAAGGAGAAGCTCCGCGAGGCGGGCGCATTCGTCGGGTTTGAGTCCGGCGACCGCGACTTTGGCGAGGCGGGTGGTCTGTCGCCTCAGCTCGCGGTGGATCTCGCGTCCCTTGGCGCTGAGGCGCAGGCGCACGCTGCGACGGTCGGCCTTGTCGGCGCTCGCCTCGAGCAAGCCCTGATTCTTGAGCGTTTTGATGAGCTTCGCGAGCTGACCTTTGTCGCGGCCGGAGTGGGCGACGAGGTCGCTGAGGGTGGCGTCGGGATGACGAGCGAAGTAGGCGAGCAGCTTGCCCTCCATGTGCGTGAGCGGAAGCGGGTCGTCGCGGAAGGCGCGATACTGCTCGGCGCGAAAGAGATGCATCACGGAATGGATCGCCTCGAAGATCTCGAGGGAGGCGTCGGCGGGGTTTTGGTTGACTTTGACAACCTTTGGGGCGGACATGGTGGACTTTATCAACCAAATTGCGGAGCCATATGGAAGCCGAAACCCAAGCTGATGTCCTTGTCCCTGCCGGCGGAAGAGGACGCGAGGGAGGCGCCGAGGTTTCGCGGAAGGGATTGCCGTTCTTGCTGGCCGCGTTGGGGGCGATCGGGCCGTTTTCGATCGACGCCTATCTGCCCTCGTTTCGCGAGATCGGGGAGCATTTCGGCGCGGAGCCGATGGTGGTGCAGCAGACGCTTTCGGCCTATTTCATCACCTTCGCGGTGATGACGCTCTGGCATGGCGTGTTGGCGGACTCGTTTGGACGGCGGCGCATCACGCTCATCGCCATCGCGGCCTACGGGCTGGCTTCGCTGGGCTGTTTGTTTTCCTGGAGCATCGAGGCGCTGATCTTTTTCCGGGCCTTGCAAGGCGTGAGCGCCGGCGCGGGCGTGGTGATCGGTCGCGCGATCGTGAGGGATCTTTTCGACGGGGTGGAGGCGCGGCGCCTCATGAGCCGGATCGCGGCGGTGTTCGCCATCGCGCCCGCGCTGGCGCCGGTGGTCGGAGGCTGGTTGCATGCGTGGTTCGGGTGGCGCTCGGTGTTCGTGCTGCTCGTGTTGATGGCGATCGCGTTGTGGATGGCGTGTTACCGGCATTTGCCGGAGACCTTGGCGCGCAAGGACCGTCAACCGCTCCGTGTGGGGCCGGTGGTGCGCGGTTATGGCAAGGCTCTCGGGTCGGGGCGTTTTCTGACGCTGGTGGTTGCGCTGTCGCTCGGGTTTTCCGCGGTTTTCATCTACATCGCCTCGGCGCCGAGTTTTTTGATGGACGTGCTGCACCGCGAGGAGACGGGCTTCCTGTGGCTTTTCGGGCCGATCACGATCGGTCTGTTGATCGGGTCGCGTTGGGCCTCGGTGGTGGCGGGGCGTTGGGGCAATCTGCGCACGGTGGGCGTCGCCTACGGGGTGATGGCCGTGGCGGTGCTGTTCAACCTCGGCTTCCATTTCTGGCACGAGGCGGCGTTGCCGTGGAGCGTGGCGCCGGTGGCGATCTACGTGGTGGGCAACGCGCTCGCCTCGCCGAGCCTCACGGTGATGGCGCTGGATCTGATGCCGCACAACCGCGGGCTGGCGGCGTCGTGTCAGAGCTTTTTGCAGACGGGCGGAAACGCGCTCATCGCCGCGGTGGTGGCGCCGCTTTTCTGGGGCAGCGCGCTCAAACTCTCGATCGGCATGGCGCTGATCTTCGCGTTGTGTGCGTCGTCATTTTTTGGATACGCGCTGTGGCAACGCCGCGTGAGCCGGGCGATCTGGGGCGGGTGAATGCCGGACGGACGGGCGCGGGGAGGTGGCTGCTTGTTAATCGTGCCGTGTGCGCAGCGTGAAGTTTAGCGGTGGCGTGGGATCGGCCTCGGGAGGCTGGGAGGAAGGGAGGGGCGTGGCGGCGAGCTTGTTGAGTTTTTCCCCGAGATCGGACGGAGCGACGAAGATACGCGGACGGCCGCCGGGCAGCATGACGAGCAGGCCTCGCGCGACGAGGTCGTGGAAATCGTTGGCCGCGGTCTGGTGGCTGACGTTGTGGCTGCGCTGGTGGCCGGTGATGACGTAGCGCGTGTGCGGTTCGCGGAGCGCGTGGAGGAGCAGCGCCTGCTGGCGGTGGTTGAGGTCGGCCACGCCGCGGAGCGCGCCCGCGGCCTGCGTCAGTTCGGAACGTTTCCGCGCGAGGTAGTCTTGAAGCGAGGCGACCGCTTTTTTGACCACGCCGGCTTGGTGGAGGAGGAAGTAGGTCAGGTCGTTGTCATCCGTCTCGGTGTGGAGAAAGGCTTCGGCGTATTGGGCGGGGGCGCGCAGGAGGATTTGCGAGATCGAGATGAACTCGAAGAGCGGGTAATCGCGGCGGAGCATGCACCAGTAGAACAGGGCGCGGGCGGTGCGGCCGTTGCCGTCGACGAAGGGGTGGTCGTAGGCGAGCCAGAAATGGAGCAGGATGGCGCGGATGACAGGGTGAACGAAGTAGTCGGGCGTGGTGCCGTTGGCGAAGGCACACATGGCGTCCAAGCGGGCGGGGAGCTCGGACGCGTCGGGCGGTTCGTGGAAGACGGTGCCTTCCTGGTCCTCGACACGGACGTTTTCCTCCGCGCGGCGAAAGCGACCGGAGGCATCGGGGTTGGCCAGGGTGCCGTCGGTGACTCGTCGGTGCAGTTCGAATATAAGTTCGGGGCTGAGGTCGTGATCGCGCAGATCCCGAATGCGCTGCATGGTCAGGTAGTTGTTCAGGACCATGCGTTCGTGGGTGTCGCGCGGTTTGCGGCCGGTCCGCAGCATCTCGGCGGCGACTTGGCGCGTGGTGGCGGCACCCTCGAGTTGGCTGGAGGTGATCGATTCCTCGATGAGGGTGTTGATGATGTAGCGGTCGCGGTTGTCGGCTTGGGTGAGTGCTTCCGGAAGGCCCAAGGCCATGCCGAGGCCGCGATCGATGTGGTGAAGAAGTTCGTTGAGAGCGTCGGGCTGACCGAAGCCGAAAACGCGCCCCGCTTTGTCTTTCAGTGGGATCGGCCGGATTTGGTGCATCCGGTGAAGCTTCAGTCCGAGCCACCATTCCTCATGAGTGTAGCCTTCGGGGGCGGGACGGCGCCGCAGGTCGTTCCAGTGAAGATAACGATCTTTTTTCGACCAATTGGAAACTTCCGCAAGAATCGCAGTGATCTTACCTTCTGTAGCTCGAACTAACGCGGGGAACGCAGGCGGCTTTTGTGGAAGACGCATATAAATCCGAATTTTTGGGGAAATTTGGATTTATTGGGGTTTGAGATCAAATCCGAATTTTTGGGGAAATTTGGATTTATTGGGATTGGAGCGAGAGCGTCGGGCGCAAAAAAGCCGCGCCCGGGGAGGGGCGCGGCCTTGAAGAGGTGTCGAGCGACCGGGCTCGCGGGCGCGAAGCCTCAGGCTTCGAGCTGCGGGCGGGTGGGCTCGGGCCAGTCGACGTGGAAGAACTTGCCGCGGGGCTGGTCGACGCGCTCGTAGGTGTGGGCGCCGAAGTAGTCGCGCTGGGCCTGGAGGAGGTTGGCCGGGAGGCGGGCGGAGCGGTAGCCGTCGTAGTAGGCGAGGGCGGACGCGAAGGTCGGCACCGGGATGCCGTTTTCGGCGGCGAGGCTCACCACCTTGCGCCAGTTTTCCTGGGCCTTCTGGATCGTCTTGTTGAAATACGGATCGAGGAGGAGGTTCGCGAGCTTCGGGTTCTTGGCGTAGGCCTCGGTGATCTTCTGGAGGAAGGCCGCGCGGATGATGCAGCCGCCGCGCCAGATCTGGGCGATCTGGCCGAAGTTGAGCTTCCAGCCGAACTCGACTTGGGCCTGGCGCATGAGCTGGAAGCCCTGGGCGTAGGAGCAGATCTTGGAGCAGTAGAGGGCATCGTGGATGGCCTTGATGAGCTCCTTCTTCTTGGCGGGGGAGACCTTCTTGGGCTTCGGGCCCTTGAGGACCTTGGAGGCGGCGACGCGCTCTTCCTTGATGGCGGAGAGGCAGCGCGAGAAGACGGACTCGGCGATGGTCGGGGCGGCGACGCCCATGTCGAGGGCGTTGACCGAGGTCCACTTGCCGGTGCCCTTCTGGCCGGCGGTGTCGAGGACGACGTCGACGAAGGCCTTCTTGGAGGCGGGGTCCTTCTGCTTGAGGATGTCGGCGGTGATCTCGATGAGGAAGCTGTCGAGGGCGCCCTTGTTCCACTGGGAGAAGATCTCGCCCATCTCGGCGGGTTTGAGGCCGAGGAGGTCCTTCATGAGGTGGTAGGCCTCACAGATCATCTGCATGTCGCCATACTCGATGCCGTTGTGGACCATCTTCACGTAGTGGCCGGCGCCGTTCTCGCCGATGTAGGTGGCGCAGGGCACGCCGCCCTTGACGGGCTTGCCGGGCTTGGCGCCGAGGAGGGGGCGGCCGGTCTTCTTGTCGACCTTGGCGGCGATGGCGTTCCAGATCGGGGCGAGGTGCTTGTAGGCGGCCTTGTCGCCGCCGGGCATGAGGGCGGGGCCGAAACGCGCGCCTTCCTCGCCGCCGGAAACACCGGAGCCGATGAAGAGGAAGCCCTTTTCCTTGAGGGCCTTTTCGCGGCGGATGGTGTCGGTCCAGAGGGCGTTGCCGCCGTCGATGATGATGTCGCCGGGCTCGAACACGGAGACGAGGCCGTCGATCACGGCGTCGGTGGCCTTGCCGGCCTGGACGAGGATGATGGCCTTGCGGGGGCGGGCGAGGGAGGCGGCGAACTCCTCGAGGGTCTTGGTGGCGACGAGACCGCCCGGGGTGTTCGGGTTTTCGGCGACGAACTTTTCGGTCTTCTCGGCGGTGCGGTTGTAGACCGAGATCTGGAAGCCGTGGTCGGCGATGTTGAGGGCGAGGTTCTGACCCATGACGGCGAGGCCGATGAGTCCGATGTCGGATTGCTTGGTGGGCATGTGGAGAAAAGGAAGTGCAAGCGCTAGGCGGGGCGCCGCCACGGGCCAACCTCATTTTGCGCAAACGTGCTCATGTTTCGTCCTGGCCCGCCCGGCGGGTCGGTAGTGTGCTAGTCGTTGGTGCGGAGCGACGCCCCCGCGGGGGCGGCCCGTTTCGGGCGGGCCGTGGCGCACATGGGCTGAACGCGGAGCACAGGCTTCGTTTTCGAGGGAGCGGGATTCGGTCTCGAGGATCGCCCCATGCGATTCATCCCAAAGGCCGCGGCGGTGGGCGCCGCAGTGATTGGTGTCGTGGCCGTTCAACTACGCGCCGGCCTTCTGGTGGAGGAGCGGTTCGACTACCCGCAGGGCGCGTCGATCGCGCTCAAGGGCGGCGTGGCGGTGTCCGGCACGCATTCCACGTGGGCAACGCGCACCCTGTCGGTGACCGCGGATCAGGCGCCCGTGGTTTGTTTCTCCTGCGACATGAGCTGCGTCGGGCTCGAGCCGCCGGCGTCGAACTCGTTCTTCGACGCGGTGGTGTTCAAGCCCGGGAAACCCGGCGGCTATTCGGCGCTTTTCCAGGCGGGGCTGCACTATGGCGCCACCTTCGGGTTGCGTGTGCGTGCGACCGCGGGCGGTGCGGAGTCGACCCTTGTGGGCGCTTCGCAAGCCGCGCCCAACATCGTCCACACCGTCGTGGGCAAGTTCACCTTCGACGACGGGGCGGGCAACGCCGTCCTCGCCATGTGGGGGAATCCGAAGGGCGAGTCCGCCGCGCCGGTCTTCATCCGTTCGTGGGCGCCAACGGCGACGGGCATCACGCAGGTCGCGTTGCAACGTTTCGACGACAGGGCGCGCGCGGCCGGTTGCACGACCTTGTCCGACAACCTCCTGATCGGCGCCGATCGGGTCTCGGTCGCCGGTGCGAAGGCCGAGTGAGTGGGCGCCGGCGGGACGCCTGGCGCCGCGCTCGACGGCCGGCCTTCCCGGGTGGGTTGTAGGCACCGGGTGAATACACGTGTAGCCGCTCGGCACATAATTTGGACGTTTGGCACAGCGATATTTTTTGGCGGAGCGCGCGGGAGTGGGTGACTTCCCGGTCACCATGGCCCCACCATCCCTGAAAAAACTCATCGTGCTCGGCGCCTGCGTGGCCGGGCTGAACGCCACGCAGCTTTTTGGCGCTTTGTTGGTTGAGGAAACGTTTGATTACACCGTCGGTCAGTCGATCGGCGGAAAATCCGGAGGGTCGGGATTCACCGGCAGCAAATGGAATTTCGGTTCGAACGGGACCGGAACCATGAAGGTGGCGGAGAACGGCGTCGCCGTCACCGGCACGCAAGACACCTGGGCGACGCGTGGGGTCAGCATTTCCGCCGAGGATGCGCCGGTCATTTACTTTTCCTACCAAGTGACTCCAGCGGAGATGGCCGGCATCGAATCGGGGAGCCTCACCGACGCGATCATTCTCAAGGCACCGAACAAACCGGTGGTCGTTTGGGCGGGCGTAACCTACCTGCCGAGCGGGCTTAATCTAAAGGCGCAGGTGAATGGCACCGATTACGTCTTGCGGAACAACAGCCAGATGTCGGTGGGCGCCACCTACACGATCGTCGGCAGACTCACCTTCGACAACGGCAATGGCCAGGCGGCATTGTCGCTCTGGGTCAATCCGGAGAACGAGGATACTCCCGCGACGCTGAGCAGGACCTGGGCGTCCGAGGTCACGAGCATCAGCCAGGTTCTCGTCCAGCGCTACGATGGTGGCGGCAGAGGCGTCGGTTACACCACGGTCTTCGACGACATCCGCATCGCCACCGACTGGCACTCCGCGTTGGGGATTTCCGCGCCGATCCCCGAGCCCTCGTCCGTCGCCGTCCTGGCCGGCGCGGCCGGGCTGGCGTTCGCGTCGTCGCGTCGTCGGCGCCGTTGAGCGGTCCGCTCAGCCCGGATCCATCGTCGCGCCGGGCGTGGCGGTGGCGCCGAGCGAGCCCTTGTCGCGAAAGGCGGCGGGAGACACCTGGTAGACGCGTCGGAAGAGCCGGCAGAACGCGGACGTGTTGGCGTAGCCGCTCATGCGCGCGACGGCGTCGATCTTGTAATCCGTATCCGTCAACAGACGACACGCGTGCTCGAGGCGCACGCGCGTGATCTCCTGGCCGATGGTGCGGCCGATGGCGTTCCTGAAGCGCGAGAAAGTCGAGGTGCGCGAGAGCCGCAGATCCTGCAGCACGGTTTGCGGGGTGATTTTTTCCGCGAAGTGCTCGCGGATGTATTCCTGAACCGCGGTCACCGCCTTGCTTGAAACCGACGGGACGACGGTGGAGGCGCGTGTCTCGATGCCGAGCGGCGGGACCACCACGCGACGCGGGGTGTCGGGATCGTCGCGGAGAAGACCGTCGAGCACGCGCGCGCCTTCGTAGCCGAGCCGACCGAGGTCGACGTCGATGCTCGAGACGGGCACGATGCAGGTTTCGCACACCGCGCGGTCATTGTTCGCGCCGAGCACGACGATATCCTCGGGGATGCGGTAATCGAGCTCGATGGCGACCTGGATGAACGACACCGCGTAGTCGTCGTCGGGCGCGAAGACGGCGAGCGGCAGGCCGGTGCGGCGGACGACCGCGCGGAGGCGTTTTTTCAGGTCGTCGGGATCGAGCACGATCTGCTCGGGCCAGTGTCCGGTGTAGAAGATCGTCGTTTTCGAACCGAGCTCGCCGATGCGCTTCTTGAACGCCTCGAGGCGTTCGGTGATCGGCATGATCGGTTTGCAGGCGAAGCCGAGGAAGTTTCGGAAGCCGAGCCCGTGAAGATGATCGGCCGCGAGGCGCGCGATCTTTTCGTGGTCGAGCTGAAGGCGCGCGTCCGCGGCGTGGCATTCGACGCTGCGGAGGTCGACGATCTTGGCGCTCGGGTAGAGCGAGCGGACGTCGAGCGGTCGGTGGCCGGCGTAGAGCAACACGCCCTGCACCTTGCGCGAACCGAGCGGATACTCCTCGGAGTTGCGCATGAACGACAGCGTCCAGCCGGCCTCGCGGGCGTAGGCCCGGATGCCATGCTCAAGCTTCGGAGTGGACCAGCGCAGGTGCGCCAGCACGTGTTTGGACGCTGCCATGTCGTATCGTGGAGGCATGGTGATGCGGCAGGTCCGGAGCGCTTCGTCAAAGGTAGGGAATCAGTAGGCGGGCGCAAAAGGCCCCGGAGGGCCTCACGGAGCCTCTGCCGGAGCCCCGCCGCCGATATCGTTACGATTCTGCGTCTTGATGGTAACCGTCTGGTTATGAATTTCGTAGGGCTTCATCAGGATGGAGCCGCCGTCGGCGGGGTTTAAATCAAATGTAAAACCAAGGAGGCGGACCGGGAAATCCACCTTTTGGTCCCCTCCGCGGTGCACGATCACGCCTTCCTCCAAGATCGCGCGCGGCGAGAAACGGAGGGAAGTCCACGCGCCTTCGGAGGGACGGATGGTCTTCTTGATCTGGAAGGTCTCGTTGTTGCGATCGAAGAAGAGCAGGCTCAGGGCGCGCACGCCGGCGCCGTGCTCGGGGCGGAAGGACAGGCTGACGTCACGATCGAGCCCGGCCTCGTCCTCGGCGAAGGGGGCGGGCGAGCGGCGGAAGAAGCTGACGGCGTTGGCGCGGTCTTTTTCCCACGTGATGCGCGCCTGCGTGCCGTTGGCTTCGGAGGCGAGTTTGTAGCCCTTGGCGTAGGTGGTCCACTCGGCGAGCTTCAGTTTTTCCGGAGCGACGCGGAGGGCGACGGTGTCGCGGAACTCGGCGCCTTCGGGGGCGTCGGGCGTGAAGATCGCGTCGAGGTAGAAAAGCTGGTCGGGTTTGGCCTTCGCGGGCGTGGGCACGGAGAACTCGGCGGTCGTCATGCCGTCGGCGGGGAGCTCGACGCGGATCTCGCGCGGGGCGACGTCCCAAGCCCACTCGCGCCAGTTGTTTTTCGGCACGAGGCGCAGCGAGCCGGCGAGCGGCGTCGAGCGCGTGTTGTAGACGCGGACGCGCACGGGCGCTTCGCGGCCTTCCGGGAGATCGAGGACGACGCCGCTCATGAGGTCGGCGGCGCGCGACGAGTAGTCGGGCAGGATCTTCACGCGTGCGGCGGCGAGCTTCAGCGGCGCGATGTCATGCGCGGTGGATACGTCGACGAGCTTGGGCGAGAGACGACCGCGGACGAACACGGGGTATTCGTTCACCGGCACGATCACGCGTCCGTTTTTCACGGGGACCTTCGTGGTGCCGCCGGTGAGGTTGACGATCTCGACGCTGTCGCCGGAGGCCGGGATGGCGACGTTCACGGGCGGTTTGATGATGTCGAAGAAGGGCGTGTCGAAGTGGTTGTAGCCGTATTGGTCGTTGCGCCAGAAGACGACCACGTCGCGATCCTTCGCGTCCTTGAAGGCGAGGCCGGCGTTCTGGCCGATCTCGAAGGAGTGTCCGTTAACGAAGCCGACGAAGCGGGCGTCACCGATCATGCGCGCGGTGGTGCGGAAGCTCGCGATGGCGGGCTTGGGCAGCCCGAAGCGGTCGATCATGCCGAACTCCTCCTCGAGCGATTCGCGCGGCGTCTCGCGGAAGTTGTAGGGCAGCACCTTGCTCGCGCCGAAGGCCATGCCGCCGGCCATCGTCTTGGGCTGGTGGAGAGCCTGATAACGGTGCACCTCGTCGATGCTGCGCACCGGGATCATGTGCATGTGGTTGTAGGTGCAGCCGCCGATCTCGGTGATCCAGATCGGCTTTTCGGGAATGCCGGCGGCGTTCATCCAGCCTTTCAGCTCGCGCATCTTGCCGGGGATGCCCCAGAAGGTGGGAACGTAGAAACCGTAGATGTGCGTCGCGATGGAGTCGGCGAAGGGGGCGGCGCCGGTCTGGAAGACGGGGGCGTGGATCGCGTTGAGGTCGCCGGCCATGACGTTGGCGGTGGGATCGGCGAGCTTGGCGGCCTTGTAGCCGGCCTTCAGCGCCTGCGCGTAGTCCTCGGCGAGGAGGTCCCAGTAGGTCGGCTCGTTGCCGAATTCCCAGTCGCGAACGACGTCCTTGTGGGCGGACACGAGGCGGAAGACCTGCTCGGCATACCACGCGAACTCCGCCGGGATGCCGTGTGCCGACCATTTGGATACGAGGTCGGGATTGTCGGCCAGGTTGCGCGCGAGCTCGGCGCGGCTGTGGAGGCCTCCTCGGGAGATGATCGCGAGTGGGTTGAGCCCGGCCTCGTGGATGCGACGAAGAACGGTCTGGCTGCCGTTGATGTCGCTGTGGCTGACGTCGACGCGGATATGGCTGAGGCCGAGTTTGTGGAAGAGGGAAAAATCGACGTCCTCGAAGCTGAAGCGGCGTTCGCGGCGCACGATGTGCACGGTCATGCCGAAATTCCCTTTCGCGCCGAGCGCGGGCATCGGCTCGCGCATGACGGCGAGCGGGATGGTCTTCGATTGGCCGTTGAAGAGCGGATCGTCGGGCGTGACGACCAGCTGGTAGAAACCGTCCGCAGTCGGCAGGTCGACCGGTAGCTCGGTGACTCCGGGCCGGAGGCGCGGGCGAATTTTTTTCGACCAGACCGGGCTATTGGTGAAGTCGCGCAACTCGAGCGAGAAGGCGACCTCGCGGGCGGGGCCGTCGTGGCGGATGCGCAGGCGCGCGGGCGTGTCGGCGTCGAAGAAAAAGTTGTTCGCGGTGTTGAGGCGGTCGCCGATCTGGAGCGGGGCGGTGGCGGCGACGCGGAAGCCGGTGTGTTCGTTGCCCTCGAACTCGCGGAGCATGAAGAGCTGCACGCCGTTGAGCGAGGCGGCGTCGGTGCGCGAGTCGTCGGCGCCGAGCGCGAAGGTGTTGGCGCCGTAGTATTTTTCCTCGACCCATTCGCGCACGCCCGAGGCGTGGCCGAGGACGCCGTAGGCGGACGGCTCGTGACGCGTATCGACGGTGACACTACGCCAGCCGCCGGCGCGGTCATACCAGCCCGCCTTGTGGAACTCGTGCATGTCGGGCAGGTGGAACACCCGCGCCTGTTCGGGGAAGGTGAGGTCGCGGTGTCCGACGATGGCGTCGTTCACCCGGCCGTCCTCGCGCACGCGCGGTTCGACGACATAGGCGCCCTTCGTGGCGTCGCCGGTGGTGAGGTAGTTGCAGTAGCGCGCGGCGTTGACGCGGCTCACGTAGCGCACGGGCTGCGCTTCGGCGCCGGGCGCGGCGACGTAGCGGTAGTCTCCCTCCCCGCCGGTCCGGACGATGGCCATGCGCGAGTCGAAAAGATTCCATGGATCGGACTCGCGGGCGCAGGCGTTGAGAAACTCGGCGTAGTCGGCGTTGGTGACCTCGGTCTTGCCGATGCGGTAGGGGTAGGCGACGCCGCCGCGCGGGTAGGGGCGCTTGATCTCGTGGAAGGGGACGGCCTGGCCGGCGTTCCCCGCGTCTCCGATGATGAGAAGCTCGGGCGCGGCGGAGAGCCCGAGGGCGGCGAGGAGAGGCAGGGCGAGGACGAGGGCTTTGGGCTGCATTCTGCGATGTATTGGAAAATCGGTTACGCGAGATTCAGTTGGCGGCGACGTCGGCGGCGCCGAAGAAGACGGCCTTGGCGGCGATGGCCGCGTCGAGCTCGGCCTTGGACATGCTCTTCACGTGGCCGTCGACGAAGACGAAGCCGGCCTTGTTGTGGTGGGGGAAGGTGGTTTCGTTCGGCCAGCGGGGATGATTGCCATACCAGACCTCGCCGAGGCGGAGGTCGGCGTGCTGTTTCTCGGTGTAGAGGATGCCGGCGGAGGGGCGCTTGATGCGCGTGAGCGGTTTTCCCATCGCCTTGAAGTCGACGCTCTTGCCATTGGTGTCCGTGCCGATGTGGCCGGTGGCGCCGTAGGAGACCTTGCCGTTCGGGAGCGTCCGGCCGTTGCGCGTCCAGGTCTCCTTGTAGGTGCCGCTGAAACCGGTCTCGTCCGTGCGGCAGTGGAAGACGTCCTTGCTCGAGCAGTAGGCGGGGAAGAGCTCCTTCCACCAGGTGGTGTTGGTCACGCCGTTGGATCCGTAGTTGGGCGGGAAGTAGCCCCGGTTGCTTTCCACGTAGAGCATCGTCGCCTGGTGCAGGGAGCGCAGATTGGACATGCAGGCGGCCGACGCGGCGGAGCTTCTCACGCGACCGACGACCGGGACGAGGATCGCGGCGAGGATGCCGATGATCGCGATCACGGTCAGCAGTTCGATAAGGGTGAAACCGGCGGGACGGAGAGTTGGCGAGGGGGGCATCGGCAAGCGGGGCTTTCGTCAAAATCCCGCCGATGAAAACGAGTAACAAACACCAAGAGTATGCCCGGCGGCTAAATCATGTGCCGAGCGTCCAACTCGCGCGTCCGGACGGACGGCGGCCCCGGGGGGGCGAAGATGCGGCGTTGCGCGCCCTCGTGCTTCCGTGGACGATGCGCGCAAGGCCATGATCGAAGAACGCGAACACCCCGACGCTCCGCGCCAGCAGATGAAGAAGCCCGCCTTTCCCATCGGCGACCCGCTTCGCGCCTACCTGCGACGCACGCGGCGCGAGCGCGAGCTGCCGGTGAACTACGAACGCCTGCGCCGCTTCGTCGACAGCGTGCCGCTCTCCGATCGTCTCGGGAAACCCACGTTGTGGGAGAGCGTGTTCTACGACCGGCTCGAGATGAAGTCGCTGCACGACGACTTGAAGCGCGTCTACGCCATCCTGCGCGTCGACGGCGACATGTCGGTGATGGAGCACCTCTACATCGACCGGATCGACTTCTGCGCCTTCGGAAACTCCGCGCCGTTTCGCGTGCGGATCGTCAACGCCTACAACGACAATCCCGATCACTTCTACATCAAGCGCGCCGACGCCTCGCGCATCTACGGCCTCGAGCTCGAGCATCTGCTTTCGCCCAACCGGCTCAACTACCTCACGCACGGCGGCACGTTGATCGAGGAGCACATCGCGGGCATCCCCGGCAACGAGTTCATCGACCGCTGGCTCGACAACCCCGAGATCCGCGGCGTGCGTCTCGCCAAGGAGCTGGTGAAGTTCAACGAGCGCTGCTTCATCCGCCTGCTCGGCGACATGCGCGCCTACAATTTCGTGGTCGTCGTCACGCCCGATTTCGAGGGCGCGCAGATTCGCGTGCGCGCGATGGACTTCGACCAGCAGAGCTACGAGGGCCGGCTCAATCTCTACAAACCGCAGTTTTTCAAGGACAACGCCCCGCTCGCGCTTTTCTGCGCGAAACATCTGCGCATCGAGACCGCGCGCCAGTATCAACGCGAGGAGCAGGTCCTGATCCTCCAGCGCGCCGCGATCATCGAGGAACGCTTGGGCCACATGCTCGGCGCGATGGCGTCGGATCCGATCGCGCCGCCCGAGCACGTGCGCCAGTTGCGCGAATCGCTCGCCGAGCACTACAAGCGCCGCGAATATCTCGCCTGCGAATCGATGGGCGAACTCGTCCGCGAAAACTTGCAGAGCATCCGCCTCGCGGTGGCGGGGGAGGGGTCGCTTCCGCGTTCGCTGGGCGTGTGAGCGCGGAGCGGCGCCGTCGTTCCGCTACGGGACGGGCCGCGAAGCCGAGCTACGTCCCGGGTTGCGTGCGTGTAGCGGAACGGCGGAGCCGTTTCGCGGCGAGGATCCGTGGCCGTGGGGGGCTTACGGACTACGCCGCCGTTACGTTCGAAAATCCACGCGCGTCGGCGCTCCAGGCCTGATTTGGCGCCATTTCTGCGATTTGTTGAGTTAATAACTCACGACATCTCCGCGCACACCTGCCCGCGGCAATCCGGGTGCGCTTTCACTCTTGATTGCTCGCTACGTAGCTTCTCCTAAGCAAGCTGATCCGGGATCAGGTGGTAACTTGAAACTTGCATTTGTTGAGCCAATGCTATTTTGGTGGGCGAATGACCCCGAAGGACCCCACCAAGCTTGAGAGCATTCATGCTTTGTTGGAGGAGCGCGTCCTCAGCGGGCACTGGCCCGTGGGCGCGCAGATCCCGACCGAAGTGGAGCTCGCGGCCGAGTTCGGCTGCAACCGCGCCACGATCAGCAAGGCCATCGCGCAACTCGTCCTCGCCGGCCTCGTCGAGCGCCGCACCAAGGCCGGCACGCGCGTCGTGCGCAACACGCCCGTCGGTCGCCGCGCCGAGATCGAACTCGACGCGTTCGCGTTCATCTACCCGAGCGACGAGCACGATAGCGTCTGGCGGATGCTGAAAGGTTTTCAGGCCGCGGGTCGTCAGGCCTCGCGCCGCATCGTGATGCTGCCCAGCGGCACCGATTATCAGAAGGAGATGGAGCTTGTCGGACGCTTGTCGGAGTTCGACGTGAAGGGCGCGGTGGTTTTCCCGCTCCTGCCGACGCCGGCCGACGTCGTTCAATTTTCCAACCAGCTCCACGCCTCGAAGCTCCCCATCGTGCTCACCGAGGTCAGCCTTCCGGGACTCGGTTGCCCGACGATCGTCGCGGACGCTTTCCACGCGAGCTACACGATGACGCGCCACCTGATCGCGCAGGGGCTGAAGCGGATCGGCTTTCTGGCCAACTACGCGCGCATGCCGGCCGTGTGCGAGGAGTATCGCGGCTACCTCTGGGCGCTCGAGGAGGCGCGTCTCGCGCCGCCGCAGGACGGCGTGTTGCTCGACCCGAGCGTCAACCCCGACTTCAACAACCCGCTCGACGAACCGCTGGTTCTCGGACGCCGGCTCCTCGAACGCGCGCTCGCCTCGCCAGAGGGCGCGCTCGAAGGCGTGGTTTGCACCAACGATTTCCTCGCCGTCGGCGCGATCCAGGCCGCGCAGGAACGCGGACTGGCGATCGGCCGCGACCTCCGCGTTGTGAGCTGCAACGACTACGGGCTCGCCGGTCCGGACGGGCTCACGCTCACGACCTACCGCCTGCCGTGGGAGGAGATGGGTCGCCGCAGCTTCGCGATGCTCGACCAGTTGGTTTCAGGCGCGCCCTTCCTGCACATCGAGGAAGTCGTCCGCGGTTCCCTCGTGATCGGCCGGAGCGGCTGAGCGAACCTATTTCCGAGTGTATCCTAAAAATAGATACGCAGATCGCCGATATTCACCCCTTTAAGCAAGTTATCCATGAAAAATACCCAGCCCCCCCGCATCATCCGACATTCCTCCGCCCCGCTCCTCGCACTGCTGGCGGCCTCCGCGTTCCCCGTCGCCGGCATGGCGCAGTCCGTGTGGGATGGCGGCGCCGCCGACAACTATTGGGAAACGCCCGAAAATTGGGTGGGCGACGTGCCGCCAGCGAGCGACGCGGCTACGCAGATCCAGCTCGCGGGCAATGTTAACACGAACATCGTCTTGGGTTCGCCGTTCACGGCCAATCGTATCAACGTCAACTCGGGCGCCGGCAGCTTCACCTTGTCGGGCGCCCTGCTCACCTTGGGCGGCGGCAATCACGACACGGGCGAGACGCTTCGTAATCAGTCGTCCAATCTTTTGACGGTGCACAACGACCTGAAGTTCGTCGCGTCTACGGGGTTTGCGGCGAGCGGCGCGGACATTCACCTCACCGGTAACATCAATCTGAATGGACAGACCACCCGATTCATTACGGGCAATGGTTCGCGAACCATTACGATCGACGGAGTGATCTCCGGCTCAAGCAATAGCTTGGCCTACAACGGCTTCGGGAGTAATGCCGGCACCATCTACGTCAACAATGCCAATACCTATACCGGCACCACGAATGTATGGCAGTCTACGGTGATCGCCGGAAACAGCAGCGCATTTAGCACAGGCCAAATCACGATGGGTCCGACCGGGGCGAGCGGAACCTACAACGCCACCGTTCTCACGGGGGCGGCGCTGACCATCGCCAACAACGTCCGGTTGAGCACCAATACCAATGCCTCCGGCGTCAACACCCAGACCGTCGGCGGTATCCATACTTCCGGCACGAGCACCTATTCGGGCAACATCTTCATGGGCTCCGATAATCGCGCCGGTCAGACGCTCACCGTCACGTCGGTCGCCGGAGGCCGGGTCGACTTCACCGGCAACCTGCTCCGCGCGAGCGGCGCCACCGGCGACACCGACGCTCTCGTAAAGATCGGCGGCGGCATCGTGACGCTCGCCGGATCCAACAACACCTATTCCGGCACCACCTCGGTCAACGAGGGCACCCTGCTCGTTAACGGCACCCTCGCCTCGGGCGGTGGCGCCGTCACCGTCGGCTCGGGCGCCACGCTGGGCGGCACCGGCGAGATCCGTCGTGACGTGAACCTCCTTTCCGGCTCCTTCCTCTCCGTGGGCGATGACCACGCCGGCCTCGTCGGCGAGCTGAACATCGTGGGGGGCTTGAACCTAGCCGATGGCTCGACGGTCAAATTCGACCTCGGCTCCACCTTCGCCTCCAGCGATCGCATCTCCGTCATCGGCAGCGTCACGCTCGGCGAGTCCGTGGTCTTCGACCTGTCCGCGCTCTCGGGCCTGGCCGATTCCCACTATACGCTCCTCAGCGCCTCGGCCGGCTTCATCGGTGACGCCTCGAAGATCTCCTTCGTCGGCTACGACTTCTCGTCCACTCACCAGCTCGTGATCGACGGCAACGGCATCAGCCTCGTAGCCCAGATCCCCGAGCCCTCCGCCGCCGGGCTTCTCGCCGGCGCGGGCGTCCTGGGCTGGGTCGCCTCGCGCCGTCGCCGCGGCGCCTGAACCCAAACCCCTCGAAAGGTATCCCTGAAATGAATACACGCTTCTTTTCCCGCGCGTTTCTCGCGTTCTGCGCGTCCGCGCTCGCGGCCTCCGCCGCGTCGTTGACCAATCGCTACGAGTTCAACGGCAACCTGAAGGATTCCGTGGGCGCCCTGCACGGCGTCGGCACCCAGGCCGGCGAGGCGTCGGCCCCGGTTTCCTTCGACGCCGGTCGTCCCGCGGGCGCGTCCGGTCCGATCGCGTCGCTGCGCGTGGGCCACGTCGAGGGGACCGTGTCCGGTTTCACGATCCGCAACTTCGCGGCCGCCGAGACGGGCTCGGTGAGCTTCTGGTTCAAGTCCGAGCGCGCCAACGCGGGCGAGGGCGCCGACTGGATCCTCAACGCCGGCGGCACCTACAACAAGGACTTCCGCGTCGGCGTCTCGGCCAACGGCTCCATGCTCGAGGCCAACATCGCCAAGACCAACGGCGGTCTTGGGCGCCTTAAGGAGGACACCTGGTATCACGTCGTCATCACGTGGGACAAGGCGGCCGGCACGGCCAAGGTTTACCTCGACGGCGCCCCGTCCTCCAAGGTGCGCGAGTGGACCGATCCCGAGCTCTTCCAGCCCAACGCCATCCGCGTGGGCAACTGGGCCTTCTCGCCGCGCTACGTGGTCAACCAGTTCTCGGGTCTGATCTACGACCTGCAGATCTATTCCGGAGAACTCACGCCGGAGGAAGTGAAGCGACTCTTCGCCGCTCCGGGCTCCGTCGCGGGTTCGGCTCGCTGATCGAGCTCCTGTGTCTCGCGCCCGGATTTCGCCGCACGCGTGTCCGGGCCGCGAGGCGCATCCGCGCGAAGCATGCGCCCATTTCCCCTCATAGCTTCCCGTTCCCGATGAAAACCCCGGATCTGTCACTTCCGCTCCGCCATCGCGCCCGCGTGAGCGGTTTCACGTTGATCGAGCTTCTCACCGTGATCGCGATCATCGGGATCTTGAGCGCGATCGTCATCGCCACGGTCGGCAACGTGCGCGCGCAGGCCCGTTCCACCCGTTGCAAGAGCAACCTCCGCCAGATCGGCGTCGCGGCCATCACCTACTCGTCGGACAACCGCGGAAAAATCCTGCCGCCCTTCGAGCCCGCCGACTCCACCAATCCGCTCAACCGCCAGCTCTGGCCCGGCCTCATCGCCTCCTACATGGGCCGCATCAACAACAACGTGAATTTCCAGAGCATCGACGAGATGCCGGTCTTTCTCTGCCCGGATCGCGAGGGATCTTTTGGATACGGCCACAACTACAACTGGCTCTGCCGAAGCAAGGGCGGCACCCTCACCGGAAAGATGGACATGGCTCAGGCGGCCAATCCCGCGCGCACCGTCTTGATGGCCGACCAGTGGCACTCCGACGGCACCACGTGGCGGTCCTTCGTTCGCCCTGCCGGCTGGGGCACCTGGAAGTCGTCTCCACCGGACAACTACACCGTCTCTTTCCGCCATCCCGGCGAGACCTGCAACGTCGTGTGGCTCGACGGCCACGTCAGCGCCGAGTCCAAGACGAGCAAGTTTACCGCCGCCTCCCACGAGCTCTGGAAACTTTGGCCGAACCAGGTGCTCGAACCCGGTCTCCATAACTGAACCGCCCGCCCTCCGGCTCCGCCGGTTTCCTGGGGCAACTTCCGCGGACGCGCCGCGGCTCAGGATCTTTTTTGCATGAAGAGTTTCGTCGTCTGTTTCTCCCTGCTGCTTCTCCTCGCGGGCGCGTGTCCGGCCGTCGCCGCCGTGCCGCCTTTCTATCCCGATCCGGAACCGCTCGGCGAAGCCGCGACGAGCTCGACCACGATCACGCCCGCCGAAATCGACCTCACGTTGCCCGACGGCACGCGGATCGCGCCGGGAAAACTCTCCGAGACGCGTTCGCTCAACGGCACGTGGAAACTCTCCCGCCTCGAAGCCTCCGCCAAACCCTTCGACGAGCCGACCGCGCTCGAGCGCCGTTACGGGCAACCCGGCTTCGACGATTCCGAGTGGGATACGATCTCCGTCCCGCTCGACTGGTATCGCCAGTATCCGAAGCTCCGCACGAAGCAGAAGCCCTACGTCAAGGGCACCTACCGCCGCCGCTTCACGCTCTCCGAGTCCGATCTCGCGCGCGGCGGTCGCATCGTCCTCCGCTTCGGCGTCATCGGCTACGAGGGCACCGTGTTCGTCAACGGCCGCGAGGTCGGCGCCCACAAGGGCGACTTCACCCCGTGCGAGTTCGACATCACCGAGGCCGCGCGCGCCGGCGAAAACGTGATCGCCGTCCGTGTGCGCACCGACTTCGGCCCGAACAAGGGCGATGTTCCCTTCGCCACGCACGTCTACGGTTCGCAGTGGGGCATGGACGACATCAAGGGCGGCCTCTGGCAGTCGGTTTCCCTCCGCCTCGAATCCGCGCTGCGCGTGCGCGAGATGTGGGTCACGCCGATGCTCGCCGATTCGTCGTTGAAAATCGACTACACGGTCAACAATCCCGGCCCCGAAACCGTCTCCGCCCGGATCGGCTTCGCGGTGAGCACCGCCCTCAAGGCCGACGCCAACCGGCTCAACTCCCACGCCGAGCCGGTCGCGATCACGCTTCGTCCGGGCGACAACACCGGCACCGCCGTCGTGAAGTTGCGCGCCCCGCGCCTCTGGTCGCCCGAGGATCCCTATCTGTATTTTGTCACCGGATACGTGAAGGACGCGGCCGGCGCGATCGTGTCCGCGCGCGCCGAGCGTTTCGGGTTCCGGGAGTTCCGCGTCGTCGACGGCAAGTTTCACCTCAACGGCGAGCGCATCTACCTCTTCGGCGAAAACTTCTCCTCCGCGAGCTACGGCGGACGCCGCCCCACGATCGAGGAGGACCGCGAGCACCTCCGCGCCCGCATCGCGCGCTTCAAGAGTCTCGGCGTGAACATCCTCCGCCCGGCGCACATGCCGCCCATTCCCGACGCCTACGAGTTCGCCGACGAGATCGGCATGATGATCTACAACGAGTGGGGCTGGTGTTTCACGAGCAAGATCGACGCGGCCGCCTTCCAGGAAAACAACGAGCGCGAGCTCGCCGAGTTCATCACCCGCGACCACAACCACCCGTCCGTCGTGATGTGGAGCGCGGGCAACGAGGTCTCGCACAAGGACAAGCCCGAGGTTCGCCGTCTCCTCGATCGCCAGGTCGATCTCATCCGCCGCCTTGATCGCCACGGCCGTCCCGTCGGCAGCTTCTCCGGCTCGGGCAGTTGGTTCTCCTACGGCACGGACCCGCTCAACACCGACTTCATCGACCTGCACGACTACGCCGGTTTCTTCCGCCCCTCGTGGACGGTGTTCAAGAAGTCGATGGACGGGAACATCGCCGGCACGCTCGAGCACTACGGTCGCACCGGCCGCGACCTCGGCATGCCCTACATTATCTGGGAGTGCGTCGGCTACTCCTGGGGCGGTCGTTCCGATCCCGACTTCAAGCTGAACGACATCGACGCCTACGCGAAATACGCCAACGGCCCGACGAGCTGGGGCACGCCCAACGGCATCGGTCTCGCCGGCACGATCGGCCTCGCCGCCGCGCTCGATCCGGACCGCGGCCTCGCCTACGGCCGCGCCAAGATGGGCCACCGCATTCTCGAGCAGATCCGGCAGGACCCGCGTTTCGACGGCTTCGCGCCGTGGTTCCTCAACGATTCGCTCCTCGCCGCCACGCTCTGGAACCAGCCGATCTTCCCCGGCATCCGCGACGCCAACGGTCTGCCGCCGGTCAACTTCTTCGCGGGCGACGCCTGCGAACTCGAACTCTTCGCGGTCAACAGCACCGCGCGCCCGGTCCGCGCCGCCTCCTTCCGCGTGTGGCTGCGCACCGAGGACGGAACCGACATCGAGATCGCCCGCTTCCCGCAGGCCGACATCGCGCCGTGGGAAATCCGCGTGCAGCCGGCGAAGCTTAAAATCCCCTCCGTGCCCTCGCCGTATCCGCAGCTTCGCGTCACGCTCGACGCCGCCGACGGGCAGGTGCTCGGGCAAAACTTCTACAACGTCGGTGTCCGCGAGCGCGCCCGCCTCACCGAGCCGCTGAAGGTCGCCGAAAAGGTGGCCCTGCTCAACACCGACGACCCCGAAGGCGTCGCCCGCACGACGAATATCCTGCGCGCGCTCGGCGTGAACTTCGACCTCGTCTCGCCCGACGCTCTCTCCGACGCCCACACCGTGGCGATCCTGCCCGCGGCCGGCGCAAAGTCCCGCGGTGTGGCCGTTGACCACCGCGCGCTGCGCGGCTGGGCCCGCCGCGGCGGCAAGCTGCTGATCCTCGAGCAGCGGCCGTCGAGCCGCGCCCTCCTGCCAGGCGCGAAGGTCGTGGATTCACACCTCGCCTTCGTCGACATCGCCATCCCCGAGCATCCGGTCTTCGCGGGCCTCGAACAGCGTGACTTCGACCAGTGGGCCAATCCCGACGCCGGCTACGTGATCGACCACGGTATCGATCCTTTCACTACGAACGCCATCGCGGTGCGCGCTCCGCAGCTCTCGTCGAGCAAGATTGAGAACGCGGTGATGGAGGCGACCGTCGGCCGCGGCCGCATCTTCTGGACGCAGCTCAACGCCACCAAGCTCTGGGGCGTCGACAGCTCCGCCTCGCTCTACCTGCGCAACGTCCTCGCTTACATGCTCGAGGGAGGCCCGGGCTGGGACAAGGCCCGCCCGCTGCCCGAGGACGACGTGGCCTCCGCGTTGATCCCGCCGGGCATGGAGTTCTTCATCGATCTCTCCGCCCACGCCAACCAGGGCTTCGCCGACGACGGCAAGGGCGGCGCGTGGACCGCCGAGGGCGGCAACGACTTCGCCGAGATGCCCGTCGGTCGCCAGGACCTGCAGGGCGTGCCCTTCCAGATCATCGATCCGAAGGCCAACCGCGGAAGATCCAGCATCGTCTTGCGCGGCTCCGAGCGCGCCCGCTTCCCCGCGAAGGTCGAAGGCATCCCGGTGAACGAAAAGTTGTCGCGACTCTTCTTCCTCCACGCCTGCGCGTGGCCGGGCGAGGACGTCGGCAGCTATCGTCTTCGCTACGAGGATGGCACGCACCACGACCTTCGTCTGATCAACGGCCGAAACATCGGCGACTGGCGAAGCCCGCGCGAGTTGCCCGAGGCGGCTCCCGCCATCATCCGCGGCAGCCGTCAGGGCGAAGGGCTGATCGCCGTCTATCGCACCGTTTTCCCGAATCCGCATCCGGGGAAAAAGATCGTCTCGATCGATTTTCTCTCCGCCGGCGCCGACGTCTCCATCGACTGGCGTCCCGGCCTGTCCCCCGTGCCCATCCTCGTCGCCATCACCGGCGAACTCGCGCCATGAAGAAAAACGTATCCGAAAGTCCGTTACGCATGTCCATCGCGCCGCGCCCGCGCCGAGCGTTCACCCTGATCGAGCTCCTCACCGTGATCGCGATCATCGGCGTGCTCGCGGGGATACTCATCCCCGTCGTGGGAAAGGTGCGTCGCAACGCCCGTCTCGCGAGCAGCGCGTCCAACCTCCGCCAGATCGGCAACGCGATGTTCCTCTATGCGGGCGACAACCGCGACCGGCTACCCGGCGCGGGCCAGAACACGGTCTTCATCATCGATTCGACCTTGGAGCTTTCGAACAACAACCGCCTGATGCATCGTGATCTTTCGCGCTACCTCGGCGACCGCGCGGAGGTGTGGCGCTCGCCGGCGGACGAGGCGTTTTATCTCATCTACCACAACGGCACCGCGACCTCCTACGCGCACGCGCTGGGCGATTTTGTGGTCAACGAGGGCGGCGGCACGACCTTCAGCACGCCGAGCCGCACGCTCACCGAGTTTCAGCGCATGTCGGATCGTCCGCCGTCCCGCCGTCCGATTTTCGCCGAGGCCGATTGGGAAATTGCGCTGCCCGCGACGACCAACGCCTCGGGCGCTCCCGTGAACGACCGCTTCAATGTCTGTTTCCTCGACGGCCACGTGGCGCGCTATCTCCGCACCACGACGCAGGGCCGCTATCGGAACAACTGGTGATCCATCGCCGCCTTTCTCAGCCACCCATGTTTGTATCGTTTCGTCGGGCCCTGATCGGGCTCTCCCTCGGTTTGTCTCTTGTCGCGTCGGCGCAGCCTCCGCTTGTCTCGTTTTATTCCGGGCAGGTGACGGTGCGCGCCGCGGAAGCGGGCCAATGGCAATGGCATCCGCTCGCGATTGGCAACGGCGGCTACAACCTCGCCCTCACCTTCGACCCGGTCGACCCCGATCGCATCTACCTCCGCAGCGACGTCTCGGGCGTCATTCGCACGACCAACGGCGGACGCAACTGGATGACCTCCAACATCGGGATTCAAGGGCTTTCGGACGGCAACTACTCGGTCGGCGCGATCGCCGTCGATCCGGTTGATCCCAGGCGCATCTACGCCTCGGTCGGGCGCAGCCACGCGCAGCCCTCGGGCATCGTTCGTTCCGACGACGGCGGCGAGAGCTGGAGGTTCATTTCGTCCGACGTGTGCATCGCGGGCGAAGGTCCGATGGCCCGCAAGCACGGCGGCCCCGGCATCCTTGTCGATCCGCGCGACAACGCTCGTATCTATTCCGTGGATACCACGCGCAACGGCGGCGCCGGCGGCGTTTTCATCAGCGAGGACGAGGGCGCGACCTGGAGACCGTCCGGGCTGACCGTCGCGCGCGTGCTCACGTTGCGTTTCCATCCGGAGAATCCCGACATCCTTTTCGCCGCCGCGCGCAATCACGAGCGCGCCCCCGGCGGCATGTTTCGCTCCGACGACCGCGGTGAAACCTGGCGCCGCATCGGCCTCGAGGGGAAGGACGCGCACAACTTCCATTTCGAGCGCACGAATCCCTCGATCCTCTACGTCACCACCGGGCTCGACGGGGTGTTCAAGACCGCCGACGGCGGCGAGACCTGGGAGGCGATCAACAACGGCCTGCCCCTCGCGGCCGACGGACACAAGGGCCGCTACTACACCTACACCTGGCGCGGCATCGACACCTCGCCGCACCGGCCCGGCCACGTGATCGTCACGGCCGACGTCATGCGCGCCTTCTACGAGAGCTTCGACTACGGCGCGACGTGGCAACTCATGCCGATCGAGAAGCAGATCGCGCCGAAGGGCTGGATGCTGCCGCTCGACCACATGGGCTGGCACACGACCAACATCTATTTCCACCCGACACGTCCGGGCACGATCTTCAGTTGCGACTTCTTCGCCACCTGGCGCAGCGACGACGGCGGCGTGACCTGGTGGACCAATCCCTACGGCGCGGAAAACTCCTGCATGGTCACCGTGCTGCCCGACGTCGAGATCCCCAACCGCATCTACCTCGGGCTCTGGGACCACGACCTCATGATCTACCACGACGATCCGGCGAAGCCCCGCGTGCAGCGCGTTCGCGGCGCCAGGCAGGAGTCGCGCGGCACCAACCACCACGCCAGCGCCATCGCGCAAAACGCCTCCAATCCCGACCAACTCCTCGCCGTGGCGAACAGCGCCGTGCTGATCCGTAGCGAGGACCGCGGCGCCACCTGGACGCGCGTCGACGAAGGCCTTCCCGACGACACCTACTGGCGCATGGGCGCGCCGGTCTTCGCCGATGCCGCCGGACTCGCCTTCGTGCCCATCGGTTCGGATGAAAAACAACCGGAAGGCGGCGACGGTGTTTTCGTTTCCGCCGACGGCGGACGCAGCTGGCGCCGCGCGGCGAACGAAGGTCTCGGCGCGATCGACGTCACCGGACGCTGGGATCCGCGGCAGAACGTCTTCGCCACCACGCCCGACGCGAGCCTGCTCGCGCTCGTGAGCAAGGAAGGCCGCCTGCTTCTTTCGGAAGACCGCGCCGAGACCTGGCGCGAAGCCGCGCTGCCCGCCGGCCGCAACGCCTCGCGCGTGGCGATCTCGCGCGGCTCGCTCTACGTCGCCTGCAAGAAGGGTCGCGGCCTCTGGCGCAGCGACGACCGCGGCGCCACGTGGTATTGCCTCTGGCAGCCGGAGGAGCTGCGCGGCCGCGCCACGGTCGAGCTGCTCGCCGTCGATCCGAAGAAGCCCTCGCGCATCCTGATGCACACCTCGGAAAAGCGCGACGACGCCGTGCCCGCGAAGCGCATCGCCTACCGCCTGTTGCTCTCCGAGGACAACGGCACCACCTGGCGGGAGTTGCACAACGACACGCTCGCGATCTGGCGCCTGCGCTCCATCGCCTTCGATCCCTTCGACCCCGACCGCATCCTCGCCAGCACCCAGTGGGGCGGCACCTGGGCGGCGCGCCGCCCGGCGAAGGGGAACTGATACCCGTTCGCCTTCAGACGCGTCCAAACCTCGACGCGCCGCAGTCCTCCGGGGTTAGGTGGACGGAGTGCGAAAGCGGCGACGCGATTTGGTGTCGCCGGACGACGGCGGCGAGCTAGGGTGCGCGCTCTCCGTCTCGTCCACGCTCCAGCCGTTTTGTCGTTCGCACATGAACACGTCCCCGCCCAAACCCGAATGTCCGCTCGATTCGCACAACGAGGAGGCACGTCATCTGTTGAGGGTGGGCGGCGGATTGCATGGCGCGCTGCAGATGCTCGTCACGCAATTCGGCGTGTTGCAGACCCGCTCGCAGGTGCTCCTCACCGTGTCCACGCTGGCGCTCACGATCACCGGCTTTTCCGGGCCGCGCATCGCGCAGTCCGGCGATTTTTCGCGACTGGCGATGGCCGTCGGTCTCGTGTTCGTTCTCGGTTCGATGCTTCTGATCATCGGCGGCTCGCTGCGGATCCGCTGGGTGACGCAGTTCAGTGCGCCGGCCGGCGGCGGGGACGAGGCGCTGGTGGCGCAGATCCTCTGCTACCGCGATCGCAAGACCCGGCTTTTCGGGTGGGAACTGGCCCTGCTGCTCGCCGGCCTCGCCGCCTACGTCGCGGCGGTGGTGGTCTACTTCCTCTTCGGCGTCGCGGCCTGATTTGTTTTTTCGGGGGCTGCTACGCCTCGGGCACGCCTTCGGCGATCAGCCCCGCGTAGATGCGCGCCGCGGCGAGCAGTTCCTTCACCGGGGCGCGCTCGTCCACCGCGTGGAAATCCGCGCCGCCCGGGCCGTAGCCGAGCGTGGGGATCTTTAGCACCTGCGCGAAAAACTGCATGTCGTTGAAGCCGGTCGAGCAGCCGAAGACCGGGCGGCAGCGGCGTTCGCGCGCCACGTGTCGCGCCAGAGCGCGGGCGAAGGGATGCTCCGGCGAGGCGTAGCTCGGGTGGTTTTCGGAGACCTTGGTCACCGTCACGCGGCACTTCGGGATGGCGCGCGCCGCCGCGGCGATGAAGGCCCGCAGTTCGCGTTCCGCCTCCGCGACGGTCTCGGTGGGGATGACGCGCCGGTCGATGCTGAAGCGCGCCAGCGCCGGCACGGTGTTGATCTTGCCGCCGTCGCCGCCGGAGAAGACTCCGCCGATGTTGAGGGTGGGGTGTCGCACCGAGCCGTCGGGCGCGGTGAAGCTGCGCCGGCCGATTTCGCGTCCGTGCTCGTCGAGCGCGAGGACGAGCCGGGCCATGTGCTCGAGGGCGTTGACGCCGTGCCGCGGCGTGCTGCCGTGCGCGGCGCGTCCGTGCACCGTGACCTCGAGCCAGACGACGCCGTTGTGCCCGCAGCCGATCATGCGGCCTTCGCCGCCTTCCATGACGAGCGCGTAGTCGGGGCGGACGCCGCCGTGCTCGACCACCCAGCCGGCGCCGAGCGCGGAGTCGGTTTCCTCGTCGGCGGTGAACGACACCTCGACGTCGAGCGCGGGCGCGGCGCCCGTCGCCTTCAACGCCCGCAAGGCGAGGATGAGGCTGGCGATCGCGCCTTTCATGTCGGCCGTGCCGCGGCCGTGGATCCAGCCGTTCTCGACCTTGCCGGAGAACGGGTCCCCGTGTCGCCACCCGCCCGACACCGGCACCACGTCGTAGTGGGCGTTGAAGTGGATCGTCTTCGGTCCGGCGGCGCGCGGGGCGGCGAGTTTTCCGAGCACGTTCCAGCGCGGTTTGCGCCACTGGTCGGGCGGGAGGGCTTTTCGCAACAACTCCTCCGGCACGCGCGGGCGGCGCACGCTCAGCCCGGCCGTTTTCAGCTCCGCGGCGAGCAGGCGGGTGATCGCGTCGTAGTGGTCGCCGGGCGGGTTGACCGTCGGCAGCGCCACCAGCCGCCTCAGCAAATCGACCAGCTCATCCTCGTGGGAATTGATGTAGGCGGCGAGGGGCGTCATGCGCCCACGCTTCCCGTCCGCCGCTCAGCGCGCAAGCCGGACGTAGAGCAGGCGGACCATCACGAGCAGGACCATGACGACGAAGACCGGTCGCACGAAACGGGCGCCCCGCTTGATCGCCAGGCCCGCCCCGAGGCGCGCCCCCACGATTTGTCCCGCGCCCATGACGAGCCCGGCGAGGAGGTGCACCTGGCCGGCGGACAGGAAGATCACGAGCGAGGCGAGGTTGCTCGTGGCGTTCATCACCTTCGTGTAGGCGGTGGCCTTGAGAAAGTTGTGCCCTTGCAGGCCGACGAGCGCGATCGTCCAGAAGGAGCCGGTGCCGGGGCCGAAAAATCCGTCGTAGAAGCCGAGGCCCAGGCCGAACACGGTGAAAAAGGCCGGGACGCCCATGCGCGGCGGATGATCGCCGTCGCCGACCTTCGGTCGCAGCAGGGTGTAGAGCACGATCGCGCCGAGCAGCCAGGGGATCGCCGAATCGAGGAAACCGGTGTCGGCCACGCGCACCGTCGCCGCGCCGGCGAGCGCGCCCGCCACCGTGGCGATCACGCCGACGCGGCAGGCGCGGCGGTCGAGCAGGCCGTGGCGCGCGTAGCGGAAAACCGCCATCACCGCGCCGAAGGTCGATTGGAGCTTGTTCGTGCCGAGCGCCAGCGGCACGGGCAGGCCGAGGTTGAGCAGGACGGGCAGGGAGATCACGCCGCCGCCCCCCGCCACCGCGTCGACGAGGCCCGCGCAGAGGCCGACGAGGAAGAGCAGGGGATAAAGTTGCGGAGCGATGTCCATGGGACCCTTCGCGGGCGGGCTGCAATTGACCCGGCTTCGGCGTGCCGGGCGATGCCCAAAACGCTTGGGCGTAACACCACGCCATTCGGCCGGCGTGGGCGCGGACCGGGGGGCTGCACCTTTGACAATCCGGGACGGGCGCGGCTTGGTTGGGGCCCCATGTCGTCTCTCGCCGACCTCCGCAAAGATTACAGCCTCGCCGGGCTTCTTGAGCAGGACCTCGCCAAGGATCCGTTCCGCCAGTTCGAGCGGTGGTTCCAGGAGGCCGAGGCGGCCAAGCTCATCGAGCCCAACGCGATGACCCTCGCCACCACCGGCGCCGACGGCCGTCCGTCCGCGCGCATCGTCCTGCTCAAGGGCGTGGACGGACGCGGTTTCGTTTTTTACACCAACTACGAAAGCCGGAAGGGACGCGAGCTCTCCCACATCCCGCGCGCGACGCTCGTCTTTCCCTGGCTCGCGCTCGAACGCCAGGTCGTGGTCGAGGGCACCGTCACCCGCGTTTCGCGCGAGGAAAGCGAGGCCTACTTCCACTCCCGCCCCCGAGCCAGCCAGCTCGGGGCTTGGGCGTCGCAGCAGAGCAGCGTCATCACCGATCGCGCCGTGCTCGAGGAGTCGATGAAGGCGCTGGAACAGAAATACGCGGGCAAGGAGATCCCGCTGCCGCCGCATTGGGGCGGTTTTCGCGTGGCGCCCGAGATGGTCGAGTTCTGGCAGGGCCGCCGCAGCCGCCTGCACGACCGCCTTCGTTATCGTCGCAACCAGAACTCCGGCGAGTGGTTCGTCGAGCGCCTCGCGCCCTGAACCGGACCCGGATCGGGAATCCCGGCGCCGGCCGGGATCACCGGGCCCGCGCCTCCGACATCGCCCGGCCCTCCGCTTTTGCCTCCCCGCTCCCGATGCTGCTTCATCTCGTGCGTCACGCCCATGCCTTCGCGGAGGAGGAGGACAAGGCCCGCCCGCTCAGCCCGCGCGGACGCGGCGAGGTGGCCCGGTTGGCGCGGTTCATCGGCGCCTCGGGGTGTTTTCGCCCCGGGCAGATCTGGCACAGCCCGCTCGCGCGGTCACGGCAAACGGCCGACACCCTCGCGGCGCGCCTGCTTCTCGCCGACGCCCTGCGCATCGAGATTTCCGGCCTGCTTCCCGACGACGATCCGCGCGAGGTCGCGGATCGTCTGCATCGTCATCCGGACGATGGCGGAGATGTCGCCATCGTGGGCCACGAACCGCACCTCTCCGCGCTCGCCGCGCTCCTGGTGCGGGGCAAGGCGCGCGCCGATCTCTTCGTGTTGAAGAAGTGCGCGCTGCTGACGCTCGAGCGCACCGCGTCGGTCCACAAGAAAACCGGCCGCGCCCGCTGGCGTGTTCGCTGGCAAGTCTCGCCGGAACTGCTTCCGTCGTCGTCCCCCTTTTTCGTTTCTCCTCCCAAACCCGGTTCCACCCCTTCGTCCTCCTCCGCATGAAGATCCTCCTCACCGGCGCCTCCGGCCTCGTCGGCGCCGCCTTTGCCGAATCCGCCCATCGTCGCGGCCACCATGTCGTCGGTCTCGTCGGCCGCGCCACCTTCGCCATCCCCGGCCTCGCGGAGAAACGTTCCGTCGATCTCACCGATCTCGGCGCGCTCACCAGCCTCGCGCTCGAGCTGTTCCCCGACGCGATCGTGAACTGCGCCGCGGTCTCCGAGCCCGGGCAATGCGAGGCCGACCCGGCCCTTTCGCAGCAGCTCAACGTCGTCATGCCCGCCACGCTCGCGCGCATCGCCCACCACTTGAGCGCGCGTCTGGTGCATGTCTCCACCGAGCAGGTTTTCCCCGGGGACGCGCCGCCCTACACCGTCAAATCCACGCCGCGTCCGCTCAATCTCTACGGCCGCCAGAAACTCGAGTCGGAGAAGCAGGTCCACGACGCCGCGCCCGAGTTCGCCGTCACGCTTCGCGCGCCTCTGCTCACCGGCAACAGTCCTTCCGGCGCGCGCAGCCTCCACGAGCGGCTCCTCGCCGACTGGGCGGCGGGCAAGACCCCGCGTCTCTATCGCGACGAGATCCGCCAGCCCTGCACGGCCGCCAATCTCGCCGAGGCGATGTGCGAGCTGTGCGAGCGCCGCGATTTCCGGGGCGTCCTGCACTGGGCGGGCGCCGAGCCGCTTTCGCGCGCCGAGATGGGCAAACGCATCCGCGCCCGCTTCAAGCTCTCGCCCGATGTCGCGCCGATCGCCGAGATCGAACGCGCCGGCGATCCCGCCGCCGTGCGACGTCCGGCCGACCTCACGCTCGACTGCAAGCCCCTCGCCGGCGCGCTCAAGACCCCGCTCGAAACCTTCGACTCCCAGCTCGATCAGCTCATCGTCCCGCCGCCCGTGCGCGATTGGTTCATGAAGCTGGCCTGAGCTCGGCGGCGGTCGTGATTGCTTCCTGATTTCGCCGATGCTCGACGTCCTTCCGATTCGCAGCGACTCCGCCGCGGCCAACATGGCGGCGGATTTTCTCCTGCTGAAACGCTACCCGGACAAGACCCGCGCGCGCTTTCGCGCCTACGGCTGGCATCGTCCGGCCTTCACCTTCGGCTTCTCGCAGAAGATCGCCTGGGTGCGCGGACAGCTTCCCGGCGACGCCGAGGGAGCCGAGCTGGTGCGCCGGCCCACCGGCGGCGGCGTGGTCGATCATCGGCGGGACTGGACCTACGCCCTCGTGATCCCGCGCGGCCACGAGCTCGAGGCGGCCCGCGCCGTCGAGAGCTACCGCGCCGTCCATGTCGCTCTCGTCGCCGCGCTTCGCGCCTGCGGTCAGGACGCCGTGCTCAAGGAGCGCTGCGAGGCGTCTTGTCCCGAAGCCGGAACCTCGTCGGGCGGCCCCACGGTCTGTTTTGTCCGGCCCGAGCTCTACGACGTCCTGCACCCCGCCACCGAGGCCAAGATCGCCGGAGCCGCGCAAAAGCGCACGAAGGAGGGGCTGCTGTTCCAAGGTTCGATCTGGCGTCCCGCCGCGCCGGCCGTGGGCGATTGGGACGCGTTTCACGCCGTTTTCGTCGACGAGCTCGGCCGCGCCCTCGGGCTGGAGGCGAACGAGACACCGTGGCCCGAATTTCCCGAGGGCGAGCACGACGCGCTCACCGAGCACTACGCCTCGCCGGAGTGGATCGAGGCGCGTTGAGCGGCGGGCGCCGCGGTCTGCCGTCCGCCGTTCAGGGGGCGAGCGTGACGCGGAGGCGAAGGAAACGACGTTCTCCCGCTGCGAGCGGCGTCGGGTCGACGAAGACGACGGGCGTGCCGGCGCTCAAACCGCTCAAGGCGGTGGCGGTCCAGGTCCGTAAGTCGGACGAGGTCTCGATGCCGTAGACGAGTCCCGCGGTCACCGCGGGCACGAAAGACAGGGTGAGTCGCGAGTCGTCGTCGCGGCCGAGGGCGACGAGGCCGGGCTCGGCGCGCAGCGGGTCGGAGTCGAGCGCGTATTCGATCAGGTTGGGCAGGCCGTCGCCGTCCGGATCGGCGGCGTCGGCGGCGATCTCCGATGAGGCGTCGGGGCCGAAGTGCAGCGCGCGAAACGCGTCGAGCGCGGGCGTCAGTTGGAAGTAGTCGACGTCGAGCTGATGGCCGGAGCTGGAGGCGGATTTGCCCGATACGGTGAGCCGGAGGGTGTGCGAGCCGGGCGAGGAGATGAACACGCGGCCGAAATCGATCGCGGCCGGGGCGGGGACGGCGGCGTGGAGCTCGTGTTCGCCGGACAGGGGAGCGCCGTCGAGGCTCAGCCGGAAGCGCCCCGAGGCGGGGCCGCGTTTCACGCCGACGACGAGGTGGAAAAGGCCGGCCCGCGGCAGCTCGATCGCATACTCGACGTGGTCGCCGACGGCGGACGCGAGCAGGGCACGGCCTTTGCCGTTGGCGAGGGAGGCGTCGGCGTAGGTGATCTGCGGACGCAGGTTGGTGGAGGATTCGAGATGTTCGGCCTCGTGTCTTCCCGGCGGCGGCGCGACCGGCTCGGGCACGGGCCGGTTGAAAAACAGGTTGGTGACGTGGTCGTTGGTCGTGATCTGAGCGGCCGAGGCCAGGGGCACGCCGGCGAGGGTGCAGTCGTTGAAGTAGACCTGGTCGATGCGGTGGTCGGCGTCGTGGCCGGCGAGGGTGATCGCGCCGCCCTTCATCGTGACGTTTTCGAAAAGGAGACGCTCGATGTTGCCGCGCGCGTCGAGGAAGCCGGTGTCGTTGCTGTATCGGGTCTTCAGAATCTTGAAGACGATCGGGCTT
>Ga0065721_10003731_pt1 | contig 91184 bp, 81 predicted proteins | sample Mesricmetagenome_FD_59108 | JGI IMG/M metagenome (GOLD analysis project Ga0065721, IMG submission 59108) | Mesophilic microbial community from rice straw/compost enrichment Sample: eDNA_1 v2 (version 2) | ecosystem: Engineered > Solid waste > Grass > Composting > Bioreactor | place: USA: Davis... | reverse complement strand
CCTCGATCCGGTTGTCGGCCGCCGACGGATGGAAGGCCGGCAACACCGCCGAGGCCTCGGCCGGACGAATCGCAATCAACGCAAAAAACGAAAACAGAACAAAACGCAGGGGGGAAAACGACATGGACGGAAAAAAGCAAAGACAGTCCCGCTCGATGCGGGCGGGAGTGCGCGGGACGCAAACCAACGGGAAACGAAACGATCGGAGCGCGCGGCGACGGACGCGGGAAGGTGGATCACCACCACCGCCACGGATTGCCGTTGGCCGGAGAGATGTCGTCGCGCAGCTGCTCGCGGGCGAGGGCGCGCACGCTCGTGTCGCAGAAAGCCATCAGCGCCTTGGTGCCGTTCTCGCGGCGAAAGCCGATCGGGGCCTGGCCCGATTTGTAGGGCTCGCCGGAGGCGCGCAGGGTGTTGAGCCGGTCCTTGTTCGACTCTTCGCACTCGCCGAGCAGGATATAACGACCCGGCGTCGGAACCCGGTTGGGACGGAACTCGGCGCTTCCGGAATAAAAGTTGCGCGCGATCGAGGCGGCGTTGGTCGGGCGCTCATCGCGAGGCAGACTGTCGGGGACGTTGAAGATCGACGAAGGATCCTGCCGCAGGCGGTAACGATCGTTGCCCGAGGTGCCGTTTTTGGAGGCGACGTAAGGCTCCAGATGGGACTGCCAGGACGAATCGCCGGGATTGTTATAAAGCGGCGGAAAGGTGTTCTTGTTCTCCGTCGCGTAGGTGTAATGGGCGATCGCGAGCTGACGCAGATTTGACATCGCCCTCGCGGTGTAGGCCCGGGCACGCACGCCACCGGCCACGGGGACCAGAATCGCCGCCAATATTCCGACGATCGCGATCACGGTCAGGATCTCGATGAGCGTGAAGCCAAGAGCCGGCCGGCGATGGAAATGTCCGCGTAACATACGACAACGACGTTGGGTGGGGTTAGGGTAATGCAGGAGCGGTCCTGCGACAAAAGAACGTGAAAGCACACGGCGAGGCTCGCAACCGCCACATTACTCATCACGATGCGTAAACCATCCCGTTCCGCCCGCTCCCGACCACACGCCCTCCCCTTCCCCATGCCCAATCAACGCGCCATCGCCGTCGCGCTGGGACTCAACCAATCCAGCGTCTCGCTCGCCCTCCGCGGCGACCCGTCCATCCCCGAAGCGACCCGCAAGCGGGTCCTGGAAACGGCCGAGCGTCTCGGCTATCGCCCCAACGCGCTCGTCTCGTCGTTGATGACCCACATCCGTTCCGGGCGTCCGCTACGCGAACGCGGGACTATCGCGCTCATCTTCAGCTACCCGGAGTTTCCGCCCGACTACATGAATCCCAGCGAGACCTTTCGCCGCCAGTATGAGGGTGTCGTTCCTCGCGCCAACCAGCTGGGTTTTCACACCGAAAACTTTTTCCTGCGCGCCCCCGGCATGAACAGCCGCCGGATAAATCGCATCCTGCGCGCCCGCGGCATCAAAGGACTCATCCTGATGCCCCCCGGACGCGGCGCCAAAGTGGACAACTTCAACTGGGATCACTTCGCCTGCGCGACCATCGCCTACAGCTGGGTTTCTCCGGAAACACACCGGGTCGCCACGCAGCATCGGCATCAGGTCGACATGGCCTATCAGGTCCTGCTGGAGCGCGGCCACCGCCGCATCGGCTTCTGCCTTCCGGCGGAAGCCGTCGAAGGCGTGAACGGCGCGTGGACCGACCGTTTTCTCCTCTGGCAGCGCCGCCTCGCCTACAAGAAACCGATCCCGCTCTTTGTGGGAAAACCCGGCGTGACCCCCTTGGCCGAGTTCAAACGCTGGTTCTCCGCCGCCAAGCCCGACGCGCTCATCACGCTCGTCGGCCACGAACATGAATGGCTCGAGAAGATGGGGCTTCGCGCGCCCGACGACCTCTCCTTGGTCTGTCTCAACCGTCCCCCCGGCAGCCGCTTCTCCGGCATGGAGGAAAACCACGAGGTGATCGGCGCCGCCACTGTCGAGCTCGTGATCAACCAGCTTATCCATAACGAATTCGGCCTGCCCGCGCATCCGCGCCTCATCTTGATCAAAGGCACGTGGGGCGAAGGAGAAACCGTTCGTCCTCCCGCACGTTGAACACGAGGCCGCCCGGATTCGGCCGCATCCACACGCCCGCCTCCGGAGTCGCCGGCCTCCGCAACAACACCCCGCCACGCGTATAGAAAAATTGAATACAGACCGCCGGCCCGCGTCACAAGCCGCAAGGCGCCGCCCGGGCGGATCGCCGCAGTCGGGGCGAAATCCTTCCACACGCCGTCCTATGACGACCGCGCGCGGGCTTTCGCTCACGCCTCCCCGCCCACCACGCGCCCTCCGGCAGGCCCGCCGCCGGTCGGGCGGCCAGCCCGGCGACCTGGCCTACGGGCTGATCCGCGCCATCCGCGGTTCGCGCCTCACACCGCCGTCTCGGTGAAACGCGTCTCGCGGATCACCGTGATACGGATCGTGCTCGGATATTGCAGCTCCTCCTCGATCCGATGACGCAGCGTCTTGCTGATCTCGCGCGCCTGTTCGTCGGTCACCTTCGAGGGGTTCACGACCACGCGCACCTCGCGCCCCGCCTGGATCGCGAAGGCCTGCTGCACGCCGTCGACCGACATCGCCAGTTTCTCCAGCCGGTCGAGCCGCTGGATGTAGGTGTGCATCGACTCCGCGCGGGCGCCGGGACGCACCGCCGAGATCGTGTCGGCGAGAATGACCAGGCCCGCGTAGACCGTCTCGGGCTTCACCTCCTCGTGGTGCGCGGCGACGGCGTTGACCACGATCGCGGTCTCGTTGTGACGCCTCACGAAATCCGCGCCGATCGACGCGTGGCTGCCCTCGTATTCGGCCTCGATCGCCTTGCCGATGTCGTGCAACAGACCGGCGCGCTTGGCGACGTTCGGATCGAGCCCGAGCTCGCTCGCCATGAGAGAGCAGAGGAAGCCGACCTCGACCGAATGGTCGAGGACGTTCTGCGAATAGGAAAACCGGAACTTCAGCTTGCCCAGCACCTTGATGATCTCGGGGTGCAGGCCGTTGATGCCGAGACGTTGCACCGCCTCCTCGCCGTCGCGCTGAAGGTTGATGTTGAGCTCGGCCGTGGCCGTCTTGACCGCCTCCTCGATGCTCGCCGGGTGGATGCGACCGTCCTTCACCAAGGCCTCCAGCGCGGCGCGCGCGATTTCGCGGCGCACCGGGTCGAAGGACGACACGAGCACCATCTGCGGCGACTCGTCGATGAGCAGGGTGACGCCGGTCGCGGCCTCGAAGGCTTTGATGTTGCGTCCTTCCCGGCCGATGATGCGGCCCTTCATCTCCTCGTTCGGCAGCGAGACGATCGTCGCCGTCACGTCGTTGTTCGGGCGCGAGGCCATGCGCTGCATCACCGTCACGAGGATGCGCTTCGCCTCGGCCTGGAGATCCTGTTCCGAGCGCTCCAGGATCTGCCGGCGCAACGCGCGCAACTCGTCCTGGCATTCGATCTGCACCTCCTCGCGCAGCGCCCGGCGGATTTCCTCCGCATCCATCTGCGAAACGCCCTCGAGGCGCTTGCGCAGCGATTTCGAAAGCGCGCGGATCGCGTCACGCGCCTGGCGGATCGCGGTGTCCTCGCGGTTCAGCCGTTCCTCCCGCTGTTGCAGCTGATGGTCGAGCAGCGCGAGCGATTCCTCGTGCGAGCGGATTTCGCGCAGACGCACGTCCATCTCGATCTCGCGCCGGTCGAGTTCGCGGTTCACCTCCGCGCGCCGGGCCACGAGCTCCTTTTCAAGCTGCTGCTTGATCTCCTCCGCCGCCACCAGCGCCTCGCGCTTCGCGACCTCGAGAAACTCCTGCGCCTGCTCGCGGGCCGCCCGCCGTGTCGCCTGCGTGCCCAGCCACACCGCCGCGAAACCCGCCGCCGCACCGGTCAGCAACACCGCCGCCCACGGCCAATAAGGCACCACCTCTTCCGTTACTTGCGCGACGACGAACACGGGGGAAGCGAAACTGGCGACCATGAGGGGGCATCAGGAAAAGAGATGGCGTAAAACTCAACCCTACACTCTGACGCCCCCCGTCCGCCGCGTCCTCGCCTCTCCCCGTCGGACTGTCTATCGGGCATAGTCCGCCCGGCGCTTGCCCTTCCCTCCCTTTCCTATTCCACCTCCCATTTCGCATCATGCTCACCACCGGTCTAATCCGAGCTTGGGAAGTTCCCGAGCTGACGTCCCTCAACAAGCTGCCGCCGCGGGCGAGCTTTGACAGCTTCCCGACCGCGAAGCAGGCGCTTGCGCGCTCCACCGCGAAATCCCCCTGGTTCCAGTCGCTGGACGGCGAGTGGCAGTTCCGTCTGGAGCGCAATCCCGCCGACGCCCAGGCCTTCGCCGAGGGCCGGCCCTTCACCAACTCCGCGGCCTGGGGCGCCATCCCCGTGCCGTCGAACTGGCAGATGCACGGGCACCACTTTCCGCACTACACCAACCTGAAGATGCCCTTCCGCGAGGAGCCGCCCTTCACGCCCGCGGACAACCCCACCGGCGTCTACCGCCGCCTCTTCCGCATCCCCGCCGCCTGGTCCGGCCGCCGCACCGTTCTCCACTTCGGCGGAGCCGACTCCGTGCTCGCCGTCTACATCGACGGCGGCGCCGTCGGCCTCTCCAAGGACTCCCGCCTGCCGGCCGAGTTCGACATCACCCCGCTCGTCCGCCCCGGCATCGACCACGAACTGGTCGCCATCGTCGTCCAATACTCCGACGCCTCTTTCATCGAGGACCAGGACATGTGGCGTCTCGGCGGCCTCCATCGCTCCGTCTCGCTCCACTCCACGCCCCACGTCCACCTCGCCGACATCAAGACCACCCCGCACGTCGACCTCGTCGCGCACACCGCCGAACTCGAGGTGCTGGTCAAAGTCGGATTCCCGCAAAACCTCCCCCAGCCCGGCGCCAAAGTCGCCGTGCAACTCCTCGACCCCCGCGGCCGCCCCGTCCTCAAAAAGCCCGCCTCCGCCGAGGTCGTGCACGCACGCCACTCCACCGGCTTCGACCGCTCGCACGCCCGCCTCCGCCTCCCCGTGCCCAAGACCAGGCTCCGCCTCTGGTCGCACGAGGACCCCGCGCTCTATACCGTGCTCGTCTCGCTCACCCCGCCGAAGTCCTCCGGCGCCGAGCCCTCGCACGCCGCCATCCGCACCGGCTTCCGCAAGATCGAAGTCCGCGACCGCTCGCTCCTCATCAACGGCAAGCGCGTGCTCATCAAAGGCGTCAACCACCACGAACACCACCCCGACCACGCCAAGGCCCTCCCCTACGAGACCATGCGCCGCGACGTGGTCCTCATGAAGAGATTCAACTTCAACGCCGTCCGCCTCTCCCACTACCCCCACGACCCGCGCTTCCTCGATCTCTGCGACGAGCTCGGTCTCTACGCCATCGACGAGGCCAACGCCGAGGCGCACGACTTCCACAACACCCTTTGCCACGACCCGCGCTACGCCACGCCTTGGCTCGACCGCGCCCTGCGCATGGTCGTGCGCGACATCAACCACCCCTCCGTCATCGCCTGGTCCCTGGGCAACGAGTCCGGCTACGGCCCCTCGCACGACGCCGCCGCCGGCTGGATCCGCCACTACGACCCCTCCCGCCTCGTCCACTACGAAGGCGCCATCTCCCTCTGGCAGGGCTCCGCCACCTGGCTCCACGGCTCCGCCGCCACCGACCTCATCTGCCCGATGTATACCGCGATCAAGGACCTCGAGGCCCTCCTCGACCTCGCGGACAAACATTGCCCCCCGCCCTCCGCGCCCCACGCCGGGCTCCTCCCCCTCCTCGACAAGTTCAAGATCAACCAACCCCGCGACGGCCGCCCCCGCTCGCCCCTCCCGACGCCCCTCCACCCGCTGGCCCGCCCCATCATCCTCTGCGAATACAGCCACGCGATGGGCAACTCCAACGGCTCCCTCGCCGACTACTACAAACTCTTCAAGACCCGCGCCGGCATCCAGGGCGGCTTCATCTGGGAGTGGCTCGACCACGGCCTGCGCGTCAAAACCCCCGACGGCCGCGAACACTTCGCCTACGGCGGCGACTTCGGCGACACGCCCAACGACGCCAACTTCGTCTGCGACGGCATGGTATCCGCCGACCGGATACCCCATCCCGCCTGCCACGAACACCACCGCCTCGCCCAGCCCGTCGCGATCTCGCTCGTCTCCGCGAAATCGTCCTCCTCCTCCGCGTCCGCGAAGATCCGCATCCGCAACGAACACGACTTCACCGCCCTCGGCGCCGCCGGCCTGCGCGGCACCTGGACCCTCCTCGCCGACGGCCAGCCAATCCGCTCCGGCGCGCTTCCCTCCGCCGTGTTGAAGAACCTCGCGCCCGGCGCGCACCGCGACATCGCCCTATCGCTCGGCGCCCTCCCCGCCGAGGCCCGCGAGTTCCACCTCAACGTCGCCTTCTCCCTCGCCCGCGCCACCGCCTGGGCCGAAGCCGGCCACGTCGTCGCCTCCGAGCAACTCACGCTCCCCGCGCCGAAGCGTTCGGGCGTGTTCGCCCGCCCCTCCGTCGACTACCCGGCCTCCATCACCGAGACCCTCGGCGGCGTCACCCTCTCCGCCTGCGGCGTCGACGCCCACTTCGACCGCGCCACCGGCATGCTCGTCTCCCTCCGCCGCGACGGACGCGAGATCCTCGCCCGCGGCCCGCTCCTCCAGCTCTGGCGCGCCGCCACCGACAACGACGGCATCAAGCTCTGGACCGGCCAGGACGGCAAAGCCCTCGGCCGCTGGCAAAAACTCGGCCTCGACCGCGGCCTCGAACACCGCGTCGCGAAATTCGAGGTCGGCCCACGCGCCAAGGACGGCTCCGTCACCGTCACGCTCGCCCACGAGGCCACCACGCCCCTCCGCCGCAACTGGAAGGACGTCCTCCACGTCCACCGCTACACCCTCCACCCCGACGGCCGCCTCGCCATCGCGAACGAGATTGTAGTGGCGAAGGCCTACGCCGACCTCCCGCGCGTCGGCGTCCGTCTCGACCTCGTGCCCGGCTTCCGCCGGCTCGCCTACTTCGGCCGCGGTCCCTTCGAGAACTACAGCGATCGCAAAACCGCCGCCGACCTCGGTCTGTATGAGAACACCGTCGCGGGCGAATACGTCGACTACGTGATGCCGCAGGAGCACGGCCACCACACCGACACCCGTTGGATCGAACTCACCACGGACGCGAAAAAGCCCGCGCTCTTCGCCGTCGAGGCCGCGACCACGCTCGAGTTCAACGTCTCGCACTTCACCGCCGAGGATCTCTACGCGGCGAAGCACACGACCGATCTGAAGGCGCGCCCCGAGACCATCCTCTACCTCGACGCCGCCCACCGCGGCCTCGGCACCGCCAGCTGCGGCCCCGACACCCTCGAGCGCTACCGCATCCCCCCGGGCAAACACTCCCTCGCCTTCACCCTCCACGTGTGAGACGGGAATGAGTGAAACTCCGAAGGCACGCGGAGTTGCGCCTTCCGCGGCCCCGGCTCCTTGATGAGGCGACCGTCCTCCACCGGACGGTCGCCTCATCGTCATGAGCCGCGCCCCCCAGCCTCCGCCCGCCACGCGTATCCACGCGGTCACGACACGGACGATCCTCCCGTGGCTGGCGCCCCTCGTGTTCTTCGCGCCGCTGCTCTGGCGGCTCGGCCGCATGTGGCGCTCCGAACCCGAGCAATACTTCGGTTTCGCCGTCCCCGCCCTCGTCGCCTGGCTCCTCTGGCGACGCCGCGCCGAATGGGCCGTCCCCGCCGCCGCGCCCGCCACGCGGCTCGCATGGACGCTCGCCATCCCCGGCTTCGGCGCGCTCGCGCTCGGATTGCTCGCGCTTGAAAGCAATCCCCTCTGGCCCACCGCCGCCTGGCTCGCCTCGCTCGGGGCGATCGCGCTCTCGCTCGGGGCGATCGCCCACGCCCACGGGGCGCGGGGCGCCAAAAACGCCGCGCTCGTGCTCGTCCTGTTTTTGACCGCGCTCAAGTGGCCGGCCGCCGTGCACGGCCCCGTCATGCACGGCCTCATGCGCGTCAACGCCGCCGTCGCCGCCGAACTCGCCAGCCTCGCCGGCGCGCCCGCCATGGTGAACGCAAACGTCATCGAAACCGCGCGCGGCTGGGTGGGCGTCGACGAGGCCTGCAGCGGTCTGCGTTCGCTCCAGACCGTCGTGATGATGGCGCTGCTGCTCGGCGAATTCGCCCGGTTCAACCTCGGCCGGCGCGCGCTCCTCCTCGTCGGCGCCGTCGCCTCGGCGCTCGTCTTCAACATCGCGCGCACCGCCACGCTCACCTGGGTCTTCGCGCGCCGGGGCCCGGAGGTCGAGGAACGTTGGCACGACCCCGCGGGACTCGTCGCTCTCGCGCTCACGCTCGCGGCGGTCTGGCTTTTGTCCGAGCGCCTGCCCGGCTCCGTCGCGCCCGCGCCCTCGTCACCGCCAGACGCGGAGAAACCCGCGCCGCCGAGCCCGCGGTCCTTGCGTCCGCTCGTCGCCGGCTGCGTCGCCATGCTCGTGCTCGAGGCCGGGGTGCAACTCTGGTTTGTCGCGCACACGCCGTCCGAACGCGGCCGTGTCAGCTGGCGGCTCGAGGCTCCCGTCGGACAGGACTGGCGCGAGGTCGAGTTGTCCCGTCGCGCGGTGGACCTGCTCGACTACAAGGAAGGGGAACACCTCGGACGCGAAACCCTCTCGCCCGCGCGCCAGTTTCTCGCCTTCGCCTTCCGTTGGGAGGCCGATCTCGCGCGGCTCGGCATCCCCGAACTGCACGATCCGCTGATCTGCCTGCCCTCCGTCGGGGCCGTGCTGGAACGCGAGCTGCCGCCGACGCGCGTCGAAGTGGAGGGCGTGCCGATCACCTTCCGTTTCGTTCGCTTCCGCCAGGGCGCGACCCCGCAGCACGTGTGGTTCACGCTTTGGTCGACGCGCGCGGACGCAGATCCCGCACGCCCCATCCGCGGCCTCGATCCCGTCAAGGAGCGCTGGGCTCGGGTGCGCGCCGGTTTGCGCGACGACGAGCGCGAACAGTTGATTTTCTTCGTGCAAGGCGAACCCGACGACGCGCGCGCCGAGGCCTTGCTGCGCGAAACCGCGCTCTCCTTGCTTCGTCGAAACTGAGGACGTGTTTTCACCGCCACGCCCGCCCGACCAGCCATGAACAACGACGCGCCTTCCGATCCGGATCCCGATGTCCCCGCCTCCGAACCGGGCGGCCTGCGGGCGCGCCTCCAGCTCTGGCACGAGCACCTCTCCGAATCGCAAAAAGACGCGCTGCGCCTCGTCCTGATCGTGCTCGGCCTCGCCGTGCTCGCCGGGGCGACGTATTTCCTCGCCGGACCGTCCTGGCGCGGCTGGCGCCAGCGGCAGGCCCTGCGCCAGGCCATCGAATACGCGGAGCGGCAGGACCACCGCGGTTCGATGCTCGCGCTGAAACGCGCCATCGACCTGGCGCCGCTCGATCTCGCCACGTGGCGCGAGATCGCGGAGCGCCTGGCCGAGATCGGATCGCCGCAATCCGTGTTCGCGCACGAAAACCTCGTGCGGCTCGCTCCCGGCGACATCTCGCTTCGGCTCGCGCTCGTCGAGGAGGCTCTCCGCTTCGGGCAAACCGACGCGGCCGACCTCGCCTTGGCCGGGCTGGACGAAGCCGCGCGCTCCGACGCGAATTTTCACCGTCTCGCCGCCGCCCTCGCGATGGCGACGGGACAGGCCGCCCTCCTCGAGGAGCACCTCGCCTCGCTCGCCTCGCTCACGCCGGACGACCATCTCGCCCGTTTCAATCTCGCCGCGCTCCGCATCTGGAGCCTCGACGAGGCCAAACGCTCCGAGGGGCTTGCCGAACTCGAGGCCCTCACCGCCGAGCCCTCCACCCGCGTTCGCGCCGGGTTGGAACTGCTGAAACACGCGGCTCGCGTTCGCGACGCCGATCGCGCGCGTCAGGTCGTCGATCTCCTCCTCGCCCGCCTCCCGGTCCCCGAACTTCCGCCGTCCGCCGCGACCGACGACGGCTCTCCCGCCGGCTGGCGTGAACTGATCGCCGCGCTCAAGGCCGACGCCGCGCGCGCCGGCGGCCCCGAGGTCGAGCTCGTCGCCCGCTGGATGGGCGAGGTGCGCCTGCGACGCGAGGCCCTCGACTGGATCGACACGCTGCCCGCCGAACTCCGCGACTCCCAGCCGGTCCAACGTGCCGAGGTGAGCCTCGGCGCCGACACCGAGGACCAGGAACGCCTCGCCCGCTTGCTCCGCGCCGGCGCCCTCGGCCCGCTCGCCGACGACACCGTGCAGCTCGCGCTGACCTCCCGCCTCCAACGCCGCCACTATCGCGAAGCCCACGGGCGCGGCACCTGGCGAGACGCGATCACCTCCTGCCGTTCCAACCCCGCCGCCCTCGGCGCCCTCGCCACGCTCGCCGAGCTTTGGCGCGACCCGGTCGGCAACGAGGAGGCGCTCCTCGCCGTCCTCGAAACGCAGCCGCAGGCGACCTGGGTTTTCGAAGCCCTGCGCAACAACTACCTCGCGCGGGGCGAAACGGTCCGCCTTTGGCAGCTTTATGAAAAGTGGGTGCGCGCCACGCCCGCCGATTCCGGCATCGCCCGCACCTGGCTTCACCTCGGAGCCGTGCTCGACCGGATGCCTCCGGAAGCGATCACCCTCGCCCGACAACGCGCCGAATCTCCCGGAGCCGATCCGCTCGATCTTTGCCTCGCGGCCGCCTCGGCCTGGCGGCTCGGCGAAAGCGTCGAGGCCTTCCGGATCTTGGACACCATCCCGGTCGCCGCCCGGACCCGCGCCGACGTCGCGTTCTGGATCGCGGTCATTTGGTCCGGGAGTCCGCACGCCGAACACCAACTCCTCGCCCAGGAATCCCGCCTCCGTGCGCAACGGCCCGGGTTGTCATTGGAGGAACGTGCTTTGCTCGAAAAAATCGCCGCAAAGCAGGGCTAGGCCCAAATAGGCAAATTGCCTCCACAACATTACCTACTCCAATACAAAAAATTGGAAATCAATCGGTTATATTTGTAAAAATTCAATTCAAAGAGAGTGCGTGATCACCGCTTTTGACAAGCGCCCACCCAGGGGTTTTCCCCTGCTCCCGTGACTCGTCGGATTCACATCTCCTTAGCAATCGTCTCCACGTTTCTCGGTGCCGGGCTTGCTCATGCCCAGACGACGCTGGAATCCGCGATCGTCCAGTTCGATCAGCTCACCCAAGGCTACAACCTCATCAGCCTCGGCAACGCCTCCTTCACCCAATACGGCGACACCCAAGGGGCGGTCGCGGTCCGCGGCGATCTCACGCTCAACGGCGCCGGGCAGATCGGCGAGCACTACAGCGCCGGTTCCAAGCCCAGCCTCTACGTCGGAGGCCAGCTTCACCTCCAGTCCGGCCAGCATACCCACATGAAGCTGGGTTACGCCTACCTGCCGGGCACCAGCGGCACCTGGGACGAGACCCAGCGCGTGTTCACCACCACCTCGGGCGGCAAGTTCTCCACGATCAACTCCGATCACCCCCTTGCCGGCACCAATCCCACCTCCACCCTGGACGCCGCGCCGTTCAGTTGGGATTCGCTCAGCGCCGGCCTCGTCTCGGTCTCCAACACCCTCGCCTCCGCCGCGAGCACCGGCACGATCAACGTCTCCGGCGGCAACATGGTCCTCAGCGCCAACGGTCAAACCAGCGGCGTGGTTGTCTTCACTCTCGATGCGAACGCCTTCAAGGGCTCGATCTACGACGCCAACGGCGACGGGGTCTTCGACCAGAACAACGAACGCGTCAACAACCTGAGCATCAACGTCCCCGAGAACGTCGTGTTCGTCATCAACGTGAAGAACTTCGGCGGCAAGACGCTCCTCCAGGACATCAATTTCAACACCGGCAGCGGCAACGAACGCCTCCTCTGGAACATCACGCCCGAGGACAACAATGGCACGGTCACGCTCGGCAATCGCGCCAACTTCTACGGCAGCGTGCTCGCCCCGCTCGTCGATCTGAAGAACGGCCAGAACACCGCTCCCAACGGCCAGATCGTCGCCGGCAACTACACCCACCACGGCGCCGAGCTCCATCAGATCGAGTTCATCGCTCCCGTCGCCTTCTCTCCCGTGCCCGAGCCCGCCACCTTCGGCGTCTTCGGCGTCGCCGCCACGCTCGGCATCGCGTTCGGTCGCCGCGGCGGCCGTCGCTCGACCACGGCCTGAAACGGGATGCTCGCCCGGGGCGGGATCCCGGGCCGGCTTACGCATTAACAGGCAGAAACCGTTCCGGGCGGAACCCCCGGGAATTTTCCGCGTCCACCATGCATACCCGCCATGAGACGCTCCGCATCCTCCCGCCCCGCCTTCCCCTTTCTCGGCGCCGCCCTGTTGCTCGCCGGGGCCGCCGCGGTTTGCGCCGTCTCCTTCGAGGCCTATCTCCCGGCGACCGGCCTCACCGCCCTCGGATTGATCTGCGTCCACCTCGGGCTGCCGGTTCCCGCGCCGATCCGCGTCGACGCCTCCCGCCCCGGTGCGCGCCGCTGACGCCTCGCATCCGCCTTCCCCTTTTCTTCCGGCCGCGTCCGCGTTTTTCGCGAACGCGGCTTTTTCGCGCCCGCCACCGCCCTGTCGCTTTGCCTTGGCCTCCTCGCGTCCCTGTTTCCTTCTATCCCGCATGAAGATCCTCTCCGCCGATTTCGAAACCAGCTCCCCGCATCTCCGCGGTTGCCCGAATTGGAATCTGCCCGAGTTCGCGTTCATCGGCCGGTCCAACGTCGGCAAGTCCTCGCTCATCAACCTGCTCACCGGCCGCAAATCCCTCGCCCTCACCTCCTCCACGCCGGGCAAGACCAAGCTTCTGAACTTCTTCCGGGTGAACAAAAACTGGTCCCTCGTCGATCTGCCCGGCTACGGCTACGCGAAGGTCGCCACCCAGGACAAACACGCGTTCAACGTCGCCGTCGCCGAATACATCGGGAAGCGCCCGAATCTCCGGGCCGTCTTCGTCCTCATCGACTCGCGCCTCCCGCCGCAGCGCATCGACCTCGACTTCCTCCGCTGGCTCTCCGGCTGCGACGTCGATTCCGCCCTCGTCTTCACCAAGACCGACAAGCAGTCCGCCGCGAAAACCCGCGCCTCGATCGACGCCTTTCTCGCCGCCGCCGCCGAGTTTCTCCCCGAACCGCCCCCGCCCGTCTTCGCCTGCTCCGCCCTGAAAAAGGAGGGCCGCGGGGAAATTCTGTCCCACATCTCGCGACTCCTCGCCGAAGGATGAACCGTTCCCCGGCGACCGGACCGATCCCGGGCGCCCTCACAAACCGTCGGCGACGACTTGTATCAGATTTTCCCTACACCGGCAGATACCGGCTCGGTTGTGGTTCGTCGTCGTGCTTGCCCTCGTAGGCGTGGACGCTGTGGGCGGAATCGCTCCACAGGGGGAGATTGTCCCGACGCCAGGCCCTCGTCTCCACGATATCGTCGTGCACGGCCGGATCGCGGACTTGCAGCATCAGGCGGTTGAGCGCCGCGTAGGCGACGTCCTCGGGTTTCACGTTCAACATCGCGGCCACGCGTTCGACCGCGGCCAGTTCCTCGCTGTCCAGATGGAGCTTCAGCGCGCTCATAAGTCCTCCTTTGGTTGGGGTTGACGGACGGGTTCCTCGGACGGGCCGATTCTGCCCGCATCCCCCGGCCGGAGCAAGCCCGGTCCCGCCCGCCCGCATGTTTCCCCATCCCCGCGCTTGCGCCTCCGCGACCGAACGACGACCTTGCCGCCCCCGTCGCCCCCATGCTCAGCCGAGCCGTCGAATATCTCAGCGTCTTCAAAACCGCCACGCGCGAGCGCTGGGACCCATGGACACCGCTCGCGTTGGCCGCGTTGAGCCTGATCGGCGTGTTCTTCATCTATTCGGCGCAGCTCTCCCAAAGCGCCAACGACTGGCCCAAGCAGATCGTCTGGCTCTTCGGCGGATCCATCATCTACCTCGCCGTCTCCCTGCTCGACTACCGTTTCTGGCTCAGCATGTGGCATTGGTTCTACCTGGGCTGCATGCTCTTGCTGATTTTGGTGCTCCTGCCCGGCGTCGGTGACGAGCAGTTTGGCGCCCAGCGCTGGCTGGATTTCGGCTTCTTCAAACTCCAACCCAGCGAACCCGCCAAGGTGGCCGTGCTCTTCGTCACCGCCTCCATCCTCACGCGAGCCAAGCTCGGTTCCATCCGCCAATCGCTGGGCACCTTGGGAAAGTTGGCCCTTGCCGCTGGTCTGCCCATGTTGCTGATTTTGTTACAACCCGACCTGAAATCGGCGATCGTGTTGCCACCGATGGTGTTTTCCATGCTCTACGTGTCGCGCCTCTCCACCCGCTTTTTCGTGGGTGCGCTCGGCGCGTTCCTGGTGCTGGTTTCGGTGATCGCCTGGGACACCATCGCCTACGTCAACTACATGCGGGAGAACAACCTGGACTTCATGCGCGACAAAGGGCGCTACCAGGAGCGCTCGTGGGTGCCGTTCAAGGACTACCAGCGCAACCGCATCCTCACTTTCGCCGCGCCCGACGTCATCGACCCGACGGGCACCAAGGACGCCTGGAACCTCAACCAGTCGCTCATCTCGGTCGGCAGCGGAGGCCTCTTCGGGAAAGGCCTGGGCCAGGGCACGCAAGCCCAGCTCGGCTACCTGCCCCCCGCCGTTTCGCATAACGATTTCATCTTCTCGGTCATCGCCGAGGAGAAAGGATTTTTGGGAAGTCTCACCGTGCTAGGCCTGTTTGGCATCGTCCTGATCAACGGCATCCGCATCGCCGGACTCGCCCGCGACCGCTTCGGCACACTGCTTGCCGTCGGGGTCACGGTCCTGTTCGCCGTGCATGTGTTCGTGAACATCGCGATGACGATCGGCCTCGTGCCCATCACGGGCATACCGCTTCCCTTCATTAGCTACGGTGGCTCCTTCGTGCTCAGTTGCTGCTTGCTGCAAGGACTCGTCCAGAGCGTCTACCGCTTCAGAAAGGACTTCACGTGAAACTGAACCTTTCCCGCGGCCGCGACCTCCCGACCGGAATTTCCTGCGCCTCAACCCGCGCACCCTGGCGCCCCGTGCCCACAACCGACAAGGACACCACCCGCCATGAACGACCGCCCCCCTCAACCGTCGCCCGAGCGCGCGCCTGACGACCGCGAAGCCGCCGCGCTCGCCGACACCCAAGCTCCCCGCGCCGCCTCCCGACCCGCGCCCAAAACCCTCGACGAACAACTCGCCGAACCGCCCGAAGAACCCGTTCACGAGCCCGTCGACCGCAACGAGCTCAAGGCCGGCGCCCAGGAACGCGCCAAGCAGCGCCCCCTCCTCCAAAAAATCCTCTCCGTGTTCAAAAAGGAGAAAACCTCCTTCCGCGAACTCATCATCAACAGCGAACCGCTGGAGAAACGCGTCGCCCTCCTCGTCGACGGCGTCCTCGAGAAGTTCGAGATCGAGCGCCACGACGCCGACCGCATGGTCGGCGGCATCTTCAAGGGCCGCGTCAAGAACCTCGACCCCGGCCTCAAGGCCGCCTTCGTCGACATCGGCTACTCGAAAAACGCCTTCCTCCACTACTGGGACATGCTCCCCGCCGCGGCCGACTCCTCCGTCGAGGTCGTGCGCAAAAACTCCAAAAAGAACGCCATCCCCGCCGGCCAGGAACCGACGGTGAAGGACATCCCCAATCTCTACCCGCCCGGCTCCGAGATCGTCATCCAGGTCACCAAGGGCCCCATCGGCACCAAGGGACCGCGCACCACCACCAACCTTTCCATCCCCGGTCGCTACCTCGTCCTCACCCCCTTCTCCGACTCCTGCGGCATCTCCCGCAAAATCGAGGACAACAAGGAGCGCGCCCGCCTCCGCCAGCTCGTCAACGAGCTCACCATCCCCGAGGGCATGGGCGTCATCGTCCGCACCGCCGGCGAGGGCAAAAAAGCCCGCTACTTCGTCCGCGACCTCCACCTCCTCCTCAAAACTTGGTCCGACATCCAGGCGAAGCTCAACAGCCAGCGCGCCCCCGTCGCCCTCTACCAGGAACCCGACATCGTCGAACGCACCGTGCGCGACTTCCTCACCGAGGAGGTCGACCGCGTCCTCATCGACAACCCCGAGGACCACGCCCGCTGCCAGGCCTCCGTCGCCCAGATCAGCCAGCGCTCCAAGAACAAGATCGCCCTCTACAAGGACAGCATTCCGATCTTCGAACGCTTCAACATCGAGCGCCAGATCGAGCAGACCTTCCAACGCAAGGTCAGCCTCCCCTCGGGCGGCGAGATCATCATCGACGAGACCGAGGCCCTCATCGCCATCGACGTGAACACCGGCTCGCACAAGAACAAGGCGAGCGACGAGAAAAACGTCATCTACTCGGTCAACCTCGAGGCCGCGGTCGAGGCCGCGCGCCAGATCCGCCTTCGCAACCTCGGCGGCCTCATCATCATCGACTTCATCGACATGAAGGAGCGCCGCCACCGCAACGGCGTCTACGAGAAGCTCTGCGAGGCCATGGCCGAGGACAAAGCCAAGAACCACATCCTCCCCATCTCGCAGCTCGGCATCCTCCAGATGACGCGCCAGCGCCAGCAGGAGTCGCTCACGAGCAACCTCTACACCGACTGCCCCTACTGCCGCGGCCGCGGCATCGTGAAGAGCGCCACGACCATGTCGGTCGAGCTCCAGCGCAAGCTCAGCTCCGTCATCCGCCGCCTCGTCGCCCGCAAGGACGGCAAGGAATACCAGCTACGCGTGCTCGTCCACCCGAGCATCCTCGAGCGCCTGCGCAGCGAGGACGCCAACCTCCTCGTCCGCATGGAGCGCGAATACGGCGTCAAACTGGCCTTCCGCGCCGACCCCGGCTACCACGTCGAAAACTTCAAGATCATCAACGCCCTCACCGGCGAAGAATACCGCTGAGCCCTCCGCGCCTCCGCGCCCGAACCAAAGGGCCCGCCCCATTTCGGGGCGGGCCCTTTGGTTTTAGACAGGACGGGACCGCCGGCCCTTCGTATCCGCTCTATCGATACACAAGCCGCATCCACGCTCATCCGTGTGCGGCCACGCCCGTCCCCGGGCGTGCCGGAGCGAGTCGGCGTCAGTGCGTGTCAAATAGCGACGGCGCCAAAGACAGGGCGAAACCGCAGGGACCGCCGCGGCGGAGTGGCGGCTCCCCTCCCCCCTCGCGAATCTCGGCGTGCCCACCGCCCCCCCTCACGGCAGCGTCTGCCCGTCCACCCACACGCCGGCCGTCAGCGTCTGCCGCGCGAACTCCGGCACGCCGCGCTCCCCCCGCCCGAGCATCGCCACCAAGGTGTCCGCCGCCACCGCCCCCATCCCCTCCCAGTTCTGGTAGATGCCCGAGTTCCCCCTTCCCGTGTGGTCGTGACACGCCAGATCCACGAACGCGATCTCGCCCGGCACCCGCGCCCCCGCCGCGCGCCGCAAAATCGGCAACATGCTCCGTCCGATCGCGCAGACCGCGTCGGGACGCGCCCGCGCGATCCACTCCCGCATCCGCTCGTCCGTGATCACGTCGTCGCCGAGGATCGGCAGGCGTTCGCGCGCCGGCCACCCTTGCTGCGCGTCCAGATAGGCCGCCCGCCACAGATGGTGCGACTTCGCGTCCTGCGTCGCCGGCACCGCGAAACCGATCCGCCTCCGCCCGCGCGCCCGCGCCGCCGCCAACGCCCGCTGCATCGCATGAAAATAATCGTGCACCACCCGGTGAAACGACGGCTCCGCCAGGTTGTAGCCGAGGTCCACCACCGAAAACCACGACCACTCCAGATCGAGCCGCAGATCCGAACGGGTGCCCGGCGCGATCAACAGCCCGTGCACTCCCCGCGCCGTCAGCATCCGCGAAAAACGCGCGCCCGACATCCCCGCCTCCGCCGGATGCCGAAAATACCTCACCGCATACCCGAGCTCGTTCGCCCGCTCCTCCGCCCCCTTCAGCATCCGCACGTAGGCGCCGCCGCGCGTCCCCTCCGCCGGCCGCTCCGTCCCCACCACCGCGATCACCGCCTGCAAGGCCTTTCGCCGACGCCCGGCCCGGGCCGTCATCAAGGCCGAGACCAGCGGATTCGGCCGGTAGCCCATCGCCTCCGCCACCGCCCGGATCCGCGCCCGCGTCTCCGGCGGCAGACGCGGACTGTCCCGCAAGGCCAGCGACACCGTCGTGCGATGCACGCCCGTCGCCTCCGCCACCGCCTGCATGTTCACCCCGGATCTCGCGTTCATACTACGATGAGCCTAAACCCGGTTTTGGCTCGTCAGGCAACCGCCGCGCATTCTGTCGCCATGTCATTGTCCGCCTCCCAACCCGCCGCCTCCTTCGTCCACGAAACCGCCCGCGACGTCCCCGTCGCCGGACACGCGGATGTCGTCGTTTGCGGCGCCGGCCCCGCCGGTATCGCCGCCGCGCTCGCCGCCGCCCGCACCGGCGCGCGCACCGTCCTGATCGAGGTCCACGGCTGCCTCGGCGGCATCTGGACCGCGGGCCAGCTCGCCTGGATCATGGACGTGAAGGACAAGCCCGGCATCATGGCCGAGATCGTCGCGGAACTCGAACGACGCGGCGCCCGCCGTCCGCGCGTCGAGGGCGGCACCAATTTCGCCTACGACATCGAGGAGATGAAGCTCCTTCTCGACGAGCTCACCGCCGCCGCCGGCGTTCGCGTGCGCCTCCACACCCGCGTGGTCGCCGCCCTTCGCGATTCCGACGGTCGCCTCCGCTCCGTGATCACCGAATCGAAAAGCGGCCGCGAAGCCTGGACCGCGAGCGCCTTCGTCGACGCCACCGGCGACGGCGATCTCTCCGCGCTCGCCGGCTGCGGTTTCGACCTCGGCCGCCCCGGCGACGGCGAGTGCCAGCCCATGAGCCTCGTCTCGCTCGTCTGCGGCGCCGACCCCGCCGAGATCCAGTCCTTCATCGGCGGCGGCCTGCGCGAGCCCAAGGAACGTCTCCTCGCGGAGCTTCGCCGCGCCGGCGTCGAGCCCTCCTACACCGCGCCCACCCTCTTCCACATCCGCGACGATCTCTACGCCCTCATGGCCAACCACGAATACGGCGTGAGCGCGCTCGACGCCGACGCCATCGGCGCCGCGACCACGCGGGCGCGCGCCGAGGTCAACCGCATCGTGCGGGCCCTGCGCGGCCTCGGCGGATGCTGGGCCGATTTCCGCCTCGTCGCCACGCCCGCGCACATCGGCGTGCGCGAAGGCCGCCGCGTGCACGGGCGCTACACCGTCACCGAAAACGACCTGCTCTCCGGAGCGCGCCACGAGGACGCGATTTGCCGGGTCAACTTCGGCATCGACGTGCACAGCACCAACCGGGCGCACGGAGGCGCCTTCGACGTCGCGAACAAACGCCGCTCGCAACCCTACGATATTCCGCTGCGCGCCCTCATCGCGAAGGACGTCGACGGATTGCTCATGGCCGGTCGTTGCATCAGCGGCGATTTCATCGCGCACTCCAGTTATCGGATCACCGGTGCGGCGGTGACGCTTGGCCAGGCCGCCGGCGTCGCCGCCGCGCTCGCCGCGCGCTCTGGCATCGCTCCGGGCGAGGTTCCTTTCTCCGAAGTCCGCGACGCCCTTGCGCGCCTCGGCTGAGCCCGGGGCTCGGCCGGGCTCGTCTTCAACGCTCGCCGGCCGACGTCGCTTCCGGCTCCGTCAGCAGGCGCTTCAGCAGTCCCGCCAGCGTGGCGTCGGCGGGCACGCGAACGATGCGCGTGTCGGCGGCCCAAAGCGTGGCCGGCTGCCCGTTCATTCCCGTGGGCCAAACGCCAAACTCGGGAATCAGCTCGCTCGCGTCGCCGGGCGGCGGCGCGGCCAGCTCCACGACGACGGCCTCGTTGTGCTCGGCCACGGGAAAACGGATGTCGCGGATCTCGAGATCCGGGCCGTCCGGCGCGAGCCTCAACGAAAGCGTGTCCTTCGTGAGGGTCGCCGGATCGAGCGGCGCGGAGAAAAAGAACACAAGCGACGCGTCTCGCGCGAACACGCGGACGATGCGCGGACGTTCCACGTAGGGCGAGCCGCCCGGCGGATCGCGATGCACAAAGGGTGTTCCGTAAACCGGCATCCCCGCCTCGCGCGCGCCGGCGTCCGGCGCCTCGCCGACATACCACAGCGTGAAACCCTCGATCACCTTGCCGGCGTCGATCGCCGGGCTGCCGGGCTCCAGCCTGAAATCGGCGTCCGCGGGCGCGACGAACCGGGGATCGGCGGCATCGATTCCATTCTGTTCGAAACCCGCCGCGACGACGTCCGCGGGGAAAGGCCGCGAGCTCACGTCGTGGTCGAAACGGCCGTGCTGACCGGCCCACCCGACGAGACCGAGATCCCCTCGCCCGTCGAGATGCAGGTAGGCGTTGTTGAAATGCAGGACGTGGTCGTTGGCCTTGCGTGTCCTGGCGCCGGGCGCGAACGCGTGGTGATAGGCCCAGCTGTTGTTGTAGAGATGGAGCGGCGCGTCGAGCGCGGCCTTCTGTCCGTAGTTGTGGAACTTATACACGGTCCAGGCGCGCCGCTCTCCCTCGTCGTTCTTGAGCTTGTAGCCGTCCGCCGAGAAGTGGCCCGTGTTGCCGTAGAAATAGATCTCGCCGCCGGCGACGCCGTCGATCGAGACGGGCCCCTGGGGACAGGAGTCGAGCCGGTTGTGATACAGGTGAAGGTTCCACGTGAACATCTCCGGCTCCACGACGTTGTCGCGGCAGTGATGGAAATGGTTTTCGTAGATCTCGATGTTGGACTGGAGCCGGCGTGTGGCGGCGTCGTTCTTGTTCAGCCACCAACGAAGGCCGTTGAAGACATAGCCCACGTTGTTGCGACGGACGACCGCGCCGCCCGCGCCGTTGCCGCCGTAGATGCCGCCGTTGTAGTGCTTCAGCGTGCCGTGGTGGAGCTCGTCCCAGTCCCAGGTGGTGTAGACTCGCTCGTCCTGGGTCCAGGTGCAGTCTTCGATCAACACATGATGCGTGTCCGCGCCGCGGGTAAGGACGACGTGCTGACCGCAGCCGACGACATCGGCGCGCAGGAGCGAGACATAGCTCGAGTTCTCCAGCGTGATCACGTCGGTCCACGCGTTGCGGATCTCGATATCCTGAAGGATGATCCAGGAGGCCTGCTTGAGCCGGAACGCCTGGTGATTTTGCCGCATGCCCGGCTCGCCGCCGGCGTCGATCACGGCCTTCACCCCGGCTCCGGGCTCCAGGCCCGAGACGATGATGGGGCGCTCGGGCTCGCCCGAGACGGTCACCTCCACGGTGCCGGTGTAGAGGCCGGGGCGGAGCTGCACGACGTCGCCCGGTTTCGCCCGTGAGATCGCCTCGCTGACGCGCTCCGCCGGACCGGGCTCGACCACATGGACCGCGCCGGAGAGCATGGAAATCGTCGCCAGAAACAGGAACGGCCAGGCGGCGACGCGCCGCAAAAAATGAGAGGGGGCAGACATTTATAAAAAGGGAAGGCGTCCGGGTTTTCGGACGCCTGGGTATCCATCAAAAAATACAAAGCAAGGCGCTGAGGCGCGCTACTTCCACTCCGACAGACGCACGAAGCTCACGTGTCCGTCGAAGAAGAGAACGTTGCGGCCCGAGCCGTGCACAGGGGATGCCACGGTGGCGGCGGAGTTGCTCACACCTTGGTCGAAGTCGACGATCGCCCGGTTCCGCGAGGGATCGGGAATTTCGCGCAACAGATGCGGGTTTTCACCTTTCTCGCCCGCCGGGTAACCGAAGGGCTGGATGATCGTGGAGTTGGCGAGCTTGAGCGCGGGGAGATAGAAAAACCGGTTGAGGCCGGCCGCGCCGTTCGTCGCCTTCGTCCAGGCCGGGCAATCGAAAACGGGCGGCGCTTTCCCCTCCGGCCCCGCGCCGACGTAGGGCGTGAGAAAGGGGAAGAGTTGTCCTCCGCCCGAGGCGCCCTGCGCGTTGTAACAAGGCCCCGGCAGCCGTCCCTTGTTGTCCTGCACGTATAGCTGCACCGCAAAGCCGATCTGGCGGAGGTTCGACGCGCAGCCCGCCCGGTCCGCGCTGCGGCGCACCTGCCCGAGCGTCGCCAGGATGATCGCCGCGAGGATGCCGATGATCGCGATGACCGTGAGCAACTCGATCAGGGTGAAGGCGCGCGGAAAGAAACGGCCTTGGCGGGAATGGACGGGGCGGGGCATGGGAAGCACGTGAAACTGAATCGAATGATCGAGGGACGGCAAAAAGGATCAGTCCACGGCCTCGATCGAAAATTGATCGACCTCGACCACGCCGGCCGCGGCCAGACGCACCTCCAGCCGCGCGGAGGTGGCGGTGGCGGTGAAGCGCAGTTCGCGCGGCTTCCAGCCCGCGGTCTCCGAGAGACGTCCGGACGCGAGGTAGCGGTTCGTCTCGACGTTGCGCACGACCACCCGCGCATCGGCCGACGTGCAGCGGCGGGAATGATAACGCAGCAGGTAGGTGCGGCCGACGGTCAGATCGATGATCTCGGTCTGCAGACGCACACGTTTCTCCTCGGAGGCTTCGAGCACGACGCGGTGCGTGCCCTCGGCGGCGTCGCCGGACGCGACCGTCGCGGACGAGTTGTGCGACCAGCCGTCGAGGCCTTCCTCGAAACTGCCGTTCGCAAGGAAAGGACCGGACTGGGCCGCGCCCGCCAAGGGGGCGCACAGAAGCGCGAGACAAAGCAACCGAGTGTGGATCATTCGCATGAGATTTTTTTGTGTCGGTTCAACGGCGACGACGACCGCCGACCGCGACCAGCCCCGCGGCGCCGAGCAGAAGACCGAGCGCGGCAGGCTCGGGGATGGGGGCGGAGCCGACCGTGAGCGTGATGCCGTTGGGGCCGTAGGTGAGGAACGCGGTCTCGAACTGTTCGAGACCGGAGCCAAGGACGAGGCCGCCGACGATGCTGCTGCCGATCAGCGTGGTGCCCGAGTCGGAGTAGAAACGGAACAAGGTGTAGACGCCCTCCGTGGTGAGTCCGGAGAAGTCCAACACGGTGTCGTTGAACACGAGGTCCGACGGACCCGCATAATTCCAGAAGTCGATCATCGCGTCGTCCCCGCCGCTGAAGTCGAAGGAGAAGCGAGCGCCCTCCTCCATGACGAGAAGCGGACCGGTGGTGCCGGCGCCATCAATGCGGAGCGGTCCTCCGTCGGCGGCGACAATGCCGCCGGACTCGACCGTCACGCTGTTGGAGCCGCCGAGCGCCACGATGCCGTCGCCGCCGAAAACGGCGCCCGACTTCACGACGACGGAGCCGGTGCCCACGCCGCTGCCGACGGTGTTGCGCACGAACAAAGCGCCGGATTCCACGATCGTGCCGCCCGTGTAGGTGTTGGCCCCCGAAAGGATCTGCGTCCCGTTGCCGGCCATCTTGAACGCCACGGCGTCCTGGCCGGTGCCGTCGGTGATCGTTCCGGCGTAGGTGTGCGTGCCGCCCTCGTTTCCGGTGACCGCGAGCGTGAGCGTGATGCCGGAGCCCGTCGTGGAGGCGTTCTCGCCGATCGTGCCCCCGCCACCGTTCAAGCTGCGCACGGAGATCGTGCGGCCGGACTCGGCGTTGACGGCGCTGTTGGTGTTCAGGTTGAGCGTGCCGCCATCCATCACCAGCGCGCCAAGCGACGCGTCGGAGCCCAAGCGCAGGTTTAAGGTGCCTCCGGTGATCGTGGTCGTGCCGCCGATGTGGAGAGCGCTAAGTCCGTCGTGAGTGTTGGTTCCGAAGTGCAGAACACCGCCGTGCAGCGACACGTTGCCGTCGATGGTCACCTGCAGCATGCTTGTGTTGTTGTTTCGGAAGCTCAGCGTGCCCGAGTCATACTTCGTGAGGTCGCCGGTCAGACCAAATGCTCGGGTGTTGTCGTTGCCGCTGCCGCGAAAGATGATGGTGCGCGCAATGTCGGACTCGTCGGACTGCGTGCCGTAGGTCAGATTTGCGATGGTGCGGTTGCCGTTCACGGCGATCTGCGCATCCGAGGTGATACCGTTGGTGCCGATGATCGTGATGCTGTCGCCCGTGGTGGGCGTGGTGCTGGACGTGCCGGACAAACGGATCCAGCGCGCGGCGTCGCTGATGTTGCCGGAGTCGGCGTCGGAGAGGTCGTAAACCGTTTGGGCCGAGAGGCCGGAACCAAGCAGGGCGACGGGAACGAAAATACGAAGCAGTGGAAGGCGGACGGATTGGCGGGGCTTGCTCATGCCTCGTCATCATAGACTTCCGAGAATCGTAATTCTATATCGAGTTATGAGAAAAATTAGGAATCTGTTACTTGTTGCCACAAAATCGCGTATCGCCCACACAACGTCATGGCCGAGCCCATCTTCCTTCGTTTCGACGGCTTGGAGCGTCACCGCGGAACCGCGCGGCGGGACGAACTGCGCTTGGCCGGCGGGCCGGAGACAACCCGTTGCCTGGTCGGGGTTCGGGGTATCGTGGGCGTCGCTTTCTCGAAGCGCTCCTTCCTGCTCAAGCGCGGTCGCGTGCTCTATCTGCCCCCGAACGTGCGCTCGGTCCAGGTGACGGCCGGCGTCCGCACCGGCAGATGGGAGTTGGTGGAGCTGCGCTTCGCCGGACCGCGCGCCGCGAGATACGCCGCGTATTTGATCGAGCGATACGGGCATTGCCTGCCGCTCGCGCGTCCGTCGCGCGCCGCGAGGATGCTCCGCGAGCTGTCGCGTGGCGTCGGCCCCGATGGCGGGGCGCTGGAACGAACGGCGTATAGATGGTTCACCGAAGGTCACCGCGGCGCCGAGGCGCGACGCGACGATTTGGGCAAATTTCTCGGCGGATCCCGCGAGACGCTGGTGTCCACGGCGAGCGAGCACGGCTTTTCGCTGGCGGCGATGGCGGTCCACTTCAGTTGCAGTCCCTCGCTTCTGTCCGAACGTCTCGCCCGTGCATGGGGGATGCCGGCGGGCGTGTTGCTCAAGGAAGCGCGCTGGTTTCACGCGCGGCGCCTCATGGCGGAAACGTCGCTCTCGCTGCGCGACATCGCCGCGCAGTGCGGCTACGCCTCGCCGGCGGCCTTCAACGCCGCGTTTCGAAAACGCTTCGGTGTCACTCCCGGCGCTCTCCGCGCCCGAGGCGCGTCGACACCGACGCGCAAACCGCTTTTGCCCGCCGCTCCCGCCCCGTCTCCGGCACCGGAGCCGCGGCCGAATCCGTCCGCTTCGCGCACGGAACTCGCCGCGGTCGTGCCCGGCGGCCCGTATCTTCACTTCGACGGGGGCGAGGTCGCCTACCCCTTCGAGACGCCCTACAAACTCGCGGTCAACACGGTCTCCGACGCGATACAGTGGGTCTGCACGCTGGAGGGCGAAGCCGTGTTCGAGGTGGGCGGACATCGCATCCGCGTAACGCCGGGCATCGTCCTGATCTTCCCCCAGCCCATCAACGCCCAATGGGTGACGCCCGAACGCAAGCCGTGGCACCGCGTCTGGCTGAAACTCCGCGGACCGTGGGCGATGGAAACACTCGCCGCCTTCGTCGCGCGTCACGGTTGGCTGGTCACGATTCCGCTGAACAGCGCGCCCGTCGCCCTGGCCCGAAAGTGGGTGCCGCACTGGCGACGCCACCGGGACCGCCTCTCGCTCGACGGCTCCGAGGCCGCGTTGGAGTGGTTTCTCGCGTGGCGCGATCTGGTGGAGTCGGGACAAGTGGCCCCCCGCCCCGCGCCCGACATGCGGCAATTCGCGTCGCGCTCCTTCTTCCGCCGCCTCAAGACCGTCACGGCCTACGCGAGGGAGATCGGCTACTCGCGCTCCTACCTCAGCCGAAAACTCAAAACCCAGTGGCTCGAGACCCCGCGCCCCGGCTCCTTTTTCCGCCGCTACCGGCTCACCAACGCCGCGCACGAGCTGCGCGACACGCGCCTGCCGGTGTCGGAAATCGCGCGCCGCGCGCTCTACACCCACACCAGCACCTTCATCCAGGCCTTTCGTCGCGAATTCGGGGTGACGCCGCTTCAACACCGCCTCCGCGGCGCCGCGCCCGCGATGACACGCTAGGCGCCGTCTTCATTCGGCCTCGTGCGTGGCTGGGATGTCGTCGCCTACGGCGGTGGCGCGCTCGCGGTCGGTTGCGTCGCCGGCCTCGCGCTCTCGCACGTGCCCCCGTGGCTCTGGCTCGTCTTCGGTGCTGGTGCCGCCGCCTGCATCATCGGCCCGCTGATCTGGCACATGCGTCTAAAACGCTCGAGTCTCCCCAGCCCAGCACGCCGTGAAGCCGTTCCATTGGATGCTGTTCGCCGTCGTGCTGCTCGCTGGCTTGTCTTGGGGGGCCTGACTACACAGCTTCCGAAAGTATGTCGACGCTCGCGAAGCCAAAGAAGCCAGCCCGCAAGGCCGCTGAGAAATCCGCTGAGCTCCCCCGGACGACGACCATCGATCCCGTAAGCGGCTTGCCTGTCGTGAAAGCGTGTTCAGGGCAAAAGCCCGTTACCGCTGTGATGGTTAAGGCCGCTCTTGCCGATTTTCCGTGAGATACCTTTCAACGTAAACGGCCATCGTTCCTTCCCTCGAACGTGAAGCCCATTCATTGGCTGGCCCTCGCGTGCGTCGCCCTGTGGAGCTTGTCAGGCGACGATGACTCGTCACAGTCATGAAGTCATGAGCACCGCGACGACACGCAAACCCACCCGCGCCCGGCGCGCCGCGAAAAAGCCCGCGCCCGTCGTGAAGCTCCCGAAAAGCCATCCCTTTGCCGGGATCGAGCACGTATTTGGCGCGGTATCGATACCCGTTCCTCCCTCCGGCCCGAAACGTCGTGCCGACCTCCGTGCCCGCATCCTCGCCGACCATAATACTTGATGCCGGTCCGCTCATCGCGGCCGTCAACCTCGCCGAGCCCACGACCCACCGCTGGATATTGGAACAATTCGCCGCCCTGCGGGGCGGCTTCATCGTTACCAGCGCGGCCGTCGCCGAGGCCACGCACCTTTTGGGCAACGCACCCGCCGCCCTCGCCGCCCTGCGTGGCCTCGTAGGACGTATGACGGTCGAGGATCCCGCCCCCGTGGATGTCCTCGTCGAAATGGCCCACTGGGAGCCCCGCATGGACTACGCCGATGCCTGCGCCGTCCTCCTCGCACGCCGGCACAAGGGTGCGGTGGTGCTCACGACCGACCACCGGGATTTTTCGATCTACAAAGTGCCCTTCATCTCGCCGCGCGGCGAGTTCCGCCGACGTAGCGACGGAGCCTTAGGCATGAAAGCAGCCGTCGTGATCGACACCGCCAAGCCCCCCGCCGCACGGAAATCGCGCCCCTCTCGCCGGTCGGATCTTCCCGCTCCCCGAGCCAACGCGGACGACCTTTTGCGCGCCTTGGATGACGGCAGCTTCGCGAAAGCAACAGCGGGCATCGACTTGGCCAAGGTGGAAGCCGTCGTCAAAGGCCGCCGCTCGCGTCTGGATTTGCGCCCCTACTGAGCGCCGGGGAAAGCCTCGCCTCACTGCTTCGAGGCCTCGTCATCGGCAGCCCGCAACGCCGTGTGGACGCGGATGGGCTATCCCCTCGGCTTCATCATCACCGAGGTGAACGTGTCCGACTTCGACCAAGCCAAGCCCTTGTTAAAGCCCCACCTTCAAGTCGGTTCCCATGCGATCATGGACAAGGGCTACGACAGCGACGCCATCCGCGCTTATGTGAACCAACTCGGCGGCGTCGCCGTCATAGCCTTGCATCCAAGCAGATCCCCAAAGCCCACCTTTGACGAGCACCTCTATCACGAGCGCCACCGCATCGAAAACCTCTTCGCCCGACTCAAACACTACCGCCGCATCGCCCCCGTTACGAAAACTCCACGCCACCTTCGCCGCCATGCTCTCTCTCGCCCGCATCCTGGTCTGGCTCAAACTTTGAGCCTCATTTTGAAGACGGCGCCTAGGCGCCGTCTTCAAAATGAGGCGACGATGCGCCACGGGGAACGGCGTGGCGCGCGTCAAGTGCCACCGACGATCGGATACCAGTCGGGACGACGCGGGTCCTGGTGGAAGCGCGCGTAGTAGTCGCCGCGCTTCTCGAACTCGCGCTCGTATTTCGCCATCTTGTCCTCGTCGAGGCGCACGCCGAGCCCGGGGCCCTTCGGCACGCGCAGGCAGCCGTTCTCATACTTCATGAGACCGCCCTCGATGATGTCGTCGGTCAGGTAGTGGTAGTGCGCGTCGCCCGCGAAGGTCATCTCTGGAATCGTGCTCGCGGTGTGGAGCATCGCGGCGAGCTCGATGCCGAACTCCGCGCCCGAGTGCATCGCCACGCCGAGGTTGAAGGTGCGGCACACCGCGGCGAGATCCTTCACGCCGCGCGGCCCCTCCCAGTAGTGGATGTCGGTGAGCACGATGTCGACGGAGCCGAGCTTCACCGCCGGCGCGAGGTCGTCGAAGCGAGCCGGATACATGTTCGTCGCGACCGGGATGCGGATCTGTTTGCGCACCTCGGCGTTGCCGTTGAGGCCCCACGAGGGGTCCTCGAAATACTCGATGCCGAGCGGTTCGAGCCGGCGGCCGATGCGCACCGCGGTGGGCACGGACCACACGCCGTTCGGGTCGATGCGCAGGCCGAAGGAGGGTCCGAGCCGCCCGCGGCAAAGTTCGAGCACGCGCGCCTCCTCCTCGGGCGCCATCACGCCGGCCTTCAGCTTCATGGAGTTGACGCCGAGGGTCTCGTGCAGCTCGACGCACCAGTCGGCGAGATCCTCCGCGCCGGTGTCGTCCTTGCCGTCCGGCCGGTCGTATCGCCAAAACAGATACGCGATCATCGGGATCGCGTCGCGCACCGATCCGCCCAGGAGGTCGGACAAGGGGCGGTTGAGCACCTTGCCCTGGATGTCGAGGCAGGCCATCTCGATCGCCGCATAAAGGCGTGCGTTCGACAGATAGTAGATCGAGCGCAGGACCTTGAGCTTGATCGTCTCGAGATGGAAGGGATCGAGGCCGAGGATGCGCGGTTTGAGCTTGAGCAGGGCGGCGCGCTGGTCGCCCCCGCCCACCTCGCCGAGGCCCACGACGCCCTCGTCGGTGACAAGCTCGAGGATCGTGCGAAGGAAATAACCGGGATGAACGCCGGTGTTGTGGCGGAGCTGGCAGGTCAACGGGATCGCAACCGTGCGAACCTTGAGATCGACGATTTTCATGGGGAAACGTCGTCAAGGATGCGGCGGAAAGGCATCCGCCCTCAATTCGTCTATGATAACGAATTTATCTCTTATGGCAAAACGAGCCGCCACGTGATACCAGCGGCGACGTGAAAAACATCCCGGTGTTGCAAAAGGCGGTGGAGATCATCGAGGCGATCGCGTCGAGCGAAGGCGGCGGTTTGAGCGCGAAGCAGTTGTCGCTGGGGCTGGGCGTGGCGCAGGCGACGACCTACCGCATCCTCCACACGCTGAAAAACAACGACTGGCTGCACGAAAGCCGCCGCGGGGAGTATCGGCTGGGCTTCGGGCTGGCGCGGGTGGCGCGCGCCTATGCTCGCGTGGAACACGTGCTGGAACGTTTGCGCGGTCCTCTGCGAGAACTGACGGAGGCGACGGGCCTGTCGTCGAAGATCTCGGTTCGCGAAGGCGAGCAGGTCGTCACGACGCTGCGGGCCGAGGCACTGCGCGTGAACTCGATCTCGTCGCCGGTGGGCTCGCGGATGCATCTGCGCGACTCGGGCTCGGTCGGCGCCGCCTTGCTCGCGGGGATGTCGCCCGCGGAGGTGCGCCGCCTGCTGGGCGACACGGACGCGAAGCGCACGGCGGCGATGTCGAAAGTCATCTCCACCGCGCGACGCACCGGAATCGCGTGCTCGCTCGGCACCTTCAATCCGGCGATCCACGCGATGTCGACGCACCTGAGCCTCGGCAAGGGCCACGAGGGCGCGGCGGTGACGATCGTGGGCTGGGCCGAGGATTTTCGCGACGCGCGCCGCCGGCGGGAACTCGCGCGGACGCTGAAGGAACACGCGACACGGATGGAGGGACTCGTGGCCGAGGCGCTGCGCGGCGGCGCGGAGTGAAGAAGCCTCGACCGAGGTGTCCGCATTGCTCAGCGTCGAAAAAGCATCCCAATAAAATGAACCCCACCAAGTTGACGGTATTTCGAGTAATCATCCTGCTGCTGTGCGCGTGCTCCGCGATGGCCGCGGGCGAAGCGGCTCCGCGCCAGAGCGCCAAGTTGCTCACGATCGGAAACAGCTTCGCGAACAACGCGCTGACCTTTCTCCCGGAGTTTGCCGAGGCGGGCGGAAAGGAGTTGGTGGTGTTTCGGGCCAACCTCGGCGGCGCCTCCTTGAAAAAGCACGCGGACCTCGTGCGTATTTTCGAATCGGATACGAGCATGCCCGACGCTCGCCCCTACAAAAACCGCGTCCATCCGCGCACCGGCAAGAAACAGGATTTCAGCCTGCGCGAGGCGCTGGAAGCCGAGGCGTGGGACTTCGTGACCATTCAGCAGCTCAGCAACGACAGCCACCGCTTCGAGACCTATGAACCCTCGGCCGGCTTCTTGATCGCCTACATCCGCAAGCACGCGCCGCAGGCCGAAATCCTGGTTCATCAAACCTGGGCCTATCGCGAGGACTATCCGGGATACGGAAAAAACGGGCTCACCCCCGAGAGCATGCACGCGGATCTGGTGAGTGCCTATGATCGGCTGGCCAAGCACTACGGACTGCGGCTGATCCGGAGCGGCGAGGCGTTCCACGCGGCGCGGCAGACACCACGCTGGACCTTCCGTTTTCCCGATCCGGATTTCGACTACGCGAACCCGCCCGCCGGAAAACTGCCCGATCAGAAGGGAAGCCTCAACGCCGGCTGGCGCTGGACGGGCTCCGGCGACAAGAGGCGCCTGGCCTTGGACTTCAAGCACGCCAACAACGCCGGAAAGTATCTCGCGGGCGCGATGTTTTATCAGGCGATCTTCGGCGAACCCGTTCCCGAAAACGTCAAGCCGCTGGGCGGTCTCTCCGCGGAGGACGCCGCCGATCTCCTCCGCATCGCGCGGGAAACCGCGGTGAAGTAACGGCGGTTCAAGGCGAATGCCACAAGGCCCGGACCGCGTGTAACCAGATTTTGGCTACACGCCGACGGGGTAGCGCCGCGGTTTAGAGGGAGTATCGCCGATCCAACGCGACGGGCCCGGCGATCCCGCCCTGCCTTTGCGCCGGGAAATCAGGCCACGCGTCTATCTGAAATACGCTAAACGCGACGCTCGCTCCACAAGCGCGCGATCTCGGCGTCCGACAAACACGCGTCGTAGACCGCGAGCCCGCCGAGCGAACCGCGGAACCAGTTGCCCATCGCGCCGGCGCGAAACACCGCGCCGACGGTGAAATCGGATCCGTTCGGACCGCCGTCGTTGATCGGGCGCGGCCAGAAATAGGGATTCAATCCCGGCCGGTAATCGAAACGTCCGTCCACGTAAACGCGCGCCCACACGCCGTCGTAGCTGAAGGCCACGTGATGCCACTCGTCGAAGCCGAGCCGCGTCGCGCCGATCGCCGCCTCCATGCAGTATTTGTAACCGGGCGTCGGCGCGCCGGTCGCGGACAAGTGCCCGCAAGCCTGATCCACGCTGTCCCAGATTTGCAGGTTCAAGAAGAGGCAATACTGCCGTGTGCGCTGCGTCTCGTTCCACATGCCCGCGACCACCTCGCACTCGTCGTGCGACTTCGGCCGACGCCGCACCCATGCCACGAGCGTGAAGCGCGCGTCGCGTCCGTGGAAATTCAGCGCCGGGCACTCCGCGCGCGGGCAGCGCAGCCACTGCCCTTCCTCGAACTCCAACGTCGCGCCGCCCGTCGGTCCGTCGCTCCCGCGCGTCATCGGTCCCGCCATCTCGATCAGGCGATAGGGTTCGCGCCCGTTCGACACCAATCCCGCCTCACCCGGCGCGGCGAAATCCCAGCGGCATACCGGCTCGCGCGGATTCGCGAGCGCGTCCACCGCTGCCGCCGCGTCCGTCGGCAAACGCCAGTGACCGTCGCCCAGATGCCTGGGCGCACGCCCTCCCTTTGCCGTCGTCGCGACTCCCGGCGACTTACCGCCCACCTCAGAAGCATCCGTTTTCATGGCGCCAACGATGAAGCCGCCGCGCCACTCGCCCAATCCATGAGTTTGCCCTGAGGACGATACTTTTGATCATTGTTCAAAATTTAAAAATGCCGGCCAACGCCTCCAACCAGTCGATCCAGCGCGCGGCGCGCGTGCTCTTCGCCGTCGCCGGCGCCGACGGGGGCCTCACCGTCGCGCAGATCGCCCGCGCCTGCGACCTGTTGCCCGCCACCGCCTACCGCTTCATCCGCTCGCTCGAACGCGAAAAGTTTCTCGAGCGCCGCCCGCATCCACTGCGCTTCGTGCTCGGTCCGGCCGTCGCCGAGCTCAAGCGCCTCGAGGACGGCCGCCGCCTGCTCAGCCTCGGCGGACGCGTGTTGGTCCGCCGGCAGGCGCGCATGCCCGACGCGAGCCTCGTCCTGCTCGAACCCGAGGGCGTGAACACCTACCAACGCCTCGGCGTCTTCGCCGAACGCCCCGGCGTGCTCGTGAAGCGCCGCGACTTTCGCGTCGATCCCTACGAAAAGGCCAGCTCTCTGCTCTTCCTCGCCTATGCGCCGCCCGCCGTCGCGGGGGAGTTTTTCCGCAAACATCCCTTCGAACGCGACGGCGTCCGCGTCTGGAAAACCCGCGCCGCGCTCGACGCTTTTCTCGCCGAGGTGCGCAAACGCGGCTACGCCCAACCGCCCTTCCCCGACGCCGGCGCAGCACACGCGCAGCCGATGTTTCGCCTCGCAGCGCCGATCTTCGACGCCGCCCAGACGCTCATCGCGGCCGTCGGCGGTTTCCTCCCCGACGACCACCCCAAGTCGACCAAGCGCCGCTTTGTCCGCCTCTGCCTCGACACCGCCGCCGAGATCGGCGCCGGCCTGCGCAGCCCGCCGCCGCGCAACTAGTGTAGTTCGCCGTTAATTCTGTGACTTAATGAGCGCGGCCTTGGCGCGAGAGACCTTGGCCAGGATGTCGGAGGCCTTTGCGGTCCAGATGAAGGGATTGGGCCGGGTGTTGTGAAGGCGGAGGTAGTCGGCGATGGCGGTTTCGAGTTCGGCGACGCTCTTGAAGATGCCGGCGCGCACGCGCCGGGTGGTCAGATCCCGGAAAAAGCGTTCGACCATGTTCAGCCATGAGGCGCTGGTCGGCGTGAAGTGCAGATGAAAACGGGGATGACGTTTCAGCCACGCCTTTACCTTGGGATGCTTGTGCGTGGCGTAGTTGTCCACGATGAGGTGCAAATCCAGCTCGGCGGGCGTCTGCGCGTCGATTTGGCGGAGGAAACGCAGGAACTCTTGGTGGCGGTGGCGCGGCAGGCAGGCGCCGATGACCTTGCCGTCGAGCGTGCTCAAAGCCGCGAACAGCGTGGTCGTGCCATGGCGCTTGTAGTCGTGGGTCTGGGTGCGGTGGCGGCCTTGGCGCAAGGGCAAGCCCGGTTGGGTGCGATCAAGCGCCTGGATCTGGCTCTTCTCGTCGACGCACAACACCAGCGCGCGCTCCGGCGGCGCCAGATAGAGTCCGACGATGGCCTCGAGCTTCTCGGTGAACCGCGGATCGTTGCTGACCTTGAACGTCGCCACCCGGTGCGGCTTCAAACCGTGCCGGCGCCACACCCGGCCGACCGTCGAGGCGCTCACGCCCGCTGCCTGCGCCATCAAGGCGCGGCTCCAGTCGGTCGCCTGTTCCGGTCGCGTCGTGGTCGTGAGCGTCACGATCCGCTTCGCATCATGCTTTGCCGGACGTCCCGAGCGCGGCGCGTCCCGCCGCAGGCCTTCGAGTCCCTCGCTCAGAAACCTTTGCCGCACCCGCGCGCAACGCTGTCGCGCGCAGCCCACCGTCTTCGCGATCACGATGTCCTCCTGCCCCTCGGCCGCGAGCAGCACAATCCTCGCTCGGCTCACTTGGCGAGCCGGCAACGTCCGGCTGCGGCTCCAACCCACCAGTTCCACGCGCTGCGTTTCGTCTAGTTTTATCTCAGGTGCTCGACGCATGCTTCTGCGAACCCCGCACACCACTTATGTTCCATTATTTACGGCGGACTACACTAGAACATGCCAACTTCCAGTGTAGCGCGGCCATCCTCGGCCGCGCCGCTCACTCCCGGTGTCCTGGCCCGCAAGGAGGCACAAGAGGCGCAAAAACAAGACACTCAGAGCTGACGAACTTCGGACTGATTTTTGCGGCTTCTGCGTCTTTTTGCGGCCATCACTGGAGTGAGTTCACCGGCCGCCCCCGCGCTCGACAGCCCCGCTCCGGCCCCCTTCCCTCCCGGGCGTGTCCGCTCCCGTTATCCAACGCTCTCCGCTCCTTCTCGCCGACGGCTGGCGCGATTATCAGCTCCTGCACTGCGGCTTCGGCATGAAGCAGGAACTCTGGGGCCGCGTGAACCTCGTGCGTCCCGACCCGCAGATCATCTGGCCCAAGGCCGACGGCCCCGAGTGGAAGGGCTGGGACGGATTCTACCATCGCAGCAGCGAAGGCGGCGGACGCTGGGAGTTTCGCAAGCGCCCCGCCGACCACTGGACCATCGGCTACCAGCGCCTCGGCCTCACCTTCCGCATCCAGCCGACCAGTTTTAAACACACCGGCCTCTTCCCCGAACAGGCGGTCAACTGGGAGTGGTCCTCGACCCTGATCAAACAAGCCCGCGCCGCCGGCCGCGAGATCGCCGTCCTCAACCTCTTCGGCTACACCGGCGCCGCCACCTGCGCCGCGGCCAAGGCCGGCGCGAGCGTCACGCACGTCGACGCCTCCGAGGGCATGGTCAAATGGTGCCGCGAAAACGCCGCCCTCAGCGGCCTCGCCTCCGCGCCCATCCGCTATATCGTCGACGACTGCCTCAAGTTCGTGCGCCGCGAGATCAAACGCGGCCGCCGCTACGACGCCGTCATCATGGACCCGCCCACCTACGGACGCGGCGCCGGCGGCGAGATGTGGCGCCTCGAGGACAGCCTCTGGGAACTGCTCGTCGAGTGCCGCAAGGTCCTCACGCCCGAACCGCTGTTTTTCCTCATCAACGCCTACACCGCACGCCTCTCGCCCACCGTGGTCGCCAACCTGCTACACGCCCTCCTCGGCGACCGCCCCGGCGTGATCACCGCCGGCGAGGTCGGTCTCCCCATCCAAGCCGACGCCGCCAAGACGCAGGCGTCGGGAAAAACCGGATACACCAAGGTCCTCCCCTGCGGCATCTACGGCCGCTGGCAGGTGGCGGACACCTGAATTCCGCCCCGCCAAATTGAACGGAGTTAGGGAAGTTATCTAAAATTGATAAACTAAGATAACCTCCTCATATTTCCGTCATGGATCCTGTTCACAATCCCTATGCACCGGGAGCCGGCACCCAACCGCCGGAGTTGGCGGGCCGCGACGAATTGATCGAATCCGTTCGCATCGCGCTGGAACGGACCAAGTTACGTTATCCTGCGAAAAGTCTCCTGCTGGTGGGCCTCCGCGGCGTCGGCAAAACCGTGCTGCTCGACCACATCCGAGAACAAGCCGAAGGGCACGGCATCCATACCATTCGCATCGAGGCCCCGGAAAAGCGTTCCTTGCCCGCGATGCTGGCTCCCCAGCTCAGGCAGGCCTTGCTACGCCTTTCCCGCCAAGAAAAAGCCCGGGAGCTCGCCCAGCGCGGGCTCCGTGCTTTGGCGGGTTTCGCCAAGGCCCTGAAAGTCAAATACTCCGACATCGAGGTCGGTCTCGATTTCGAGCCCGAGCCGGGTCTGGCGGACAATGGTGATCTCGAACACGATCTTCAGGACCTCCTCGAAACCGCAGGTGCCGCCGCCGAAGCCTCGGCGACCGCCTTGGCGCTGTTCATCGACGAACTTCAATACGTGGACGAAGAGGAACTGGCCTCGCTCATCACCGCCTTGCATCGCGCCGCTCAACGCAGATTGCCCGTGGTGCTGGTCGGAGCGGGCCTGCCCCAGCTTCGCGGCCGGATGGGCCGGGCAAAATCTTATGCGGAGAGACTCTTCGATTTTCCCGAGATCGGGCCCCTCTCCCCCGACGCGTCGCGTCAGGCCCTGACCAAACCCGCCGAAGCCCAAAACGTGCGCTTCGAGGAACCTGCGCTCGCCCGCATCCTGAAGGAAACCCAAGGCTATCCCTACTTCATCCAAGAATGGGGAAAGCATGCGTGGGACGCCGCCGACATGTCCCCGATCACCGCGGAAGATGTCCAACGCGCGTCGATCACCGCCATCGCCGCCTTGGATGAAAGCTTCTTCCGGGTGCGTTTCGATCGCCTCACCCCACTCGAAAAACGCTACCTCCGCGCCATGTCCGAACTGGGACCGGGTCCCCACCGTTCCGGTGATATCGCCGACGTTCTGGGACGCTCCGTCAACTCCTTCGCTCCCACGCGAAATCAGCTGATCTCAAAAGGCATGATCTGGAGTCCTCATCACGGCGACACCGCGTTCACCGTTCCCCTCTTCGACGAATTTATGAAACGCATCATGCCCGGCGACGACTGGAAGCCCAATTGAAGCCATGCGCCCCCCGCTCCTCCTCGGCCTCGCCCTCGCCGCTCCCGTCTTCGCGGACACCCCGCCGGAGCCGGTCACGTCCCGCCATCGCGGTTCTCTGACCGCCTACACCGAGAACGACAAATACTTCGCCGGCACCGACCAGGCCTACACCAACGGCTTCAAGCTCTCCTACCTCTCCGGCGATCTCCGCTCGCTCACCGGCGACGAAGTCGCCGCACCCGCCCGCTGGTTCGCCCGCGCGCTCGGCCGTCTCGTGCCCGAGGGACACGTCTACAAGGCCGGTTTCTCCCTCGGCCAAAACATCTACACGCCCGTCGACACCGCCACCACGGCCTACGTCCCCGACGACCGCCCCTACGCCGCCTGGCTCTACACCGGCGTCGCCCTCCATATTCTCCATCCCGACGCGCTCGGCGGGCGCGCCGACCGGCTCGACATCTTCGAGATCAACCTCGGCCTCGTCGGCCCCTCCGCCCTCGGCGAGGACGTGCAGAACGGTTTCCACGACCTGATCAACGTCGCCCGCGCCAACGGCTGGGACCACCAGATCAAGGACGAACCCGGCGTGAACCTCATCTACGAGCGCCGCTATCGTTTCTCCACCGCCGACGCGCGCGAGGGCTGGGGGCTCGACTTCATCCCGCACGCCGGCTTCTCTCTCGGCAACGTCTTCACCTACGCCAACCTCGGCGCCGAACTGCGCGCCGGCTGGCGTCTCCCGGCCGATTTCGGCAGCAACCTCATCCGCCCCTCCGGCGACTCCAACCCCGACCACCGCCGCCCGCGCTGCGGCGTGTTTTTCTTCGCGGCCGTCGACGGCCGCGCCGTCGCGCGCGACATCACCCTCGACGGCAACACCTGGAAGGACAGCCACGACATCGACAAGGAGCCCCTCGTGGCCGATCTCTACGCCGGCGTCGGCATCACCACGCCGTATTTGCAACTTCGATACGCGCAGGCCTACCGCACGAAGGAGTTCAAGGGCCAGGACGACAGCCAGGTCTTCGGCTCCATCAGCGCGACGATCTTTTTCTGATCCCGCATCCTTCCGTCTCCCGCCACGACTTCGGCCTGTCGCCGTTACTCGCACGCACGCCCGACGGCCCGCCGCACACGGTGGGCGCTCATTTTTCATTCGTCATCGGGCTTCGGTCATCGGTCATTTGGCGACACGCCCAACACGCCGACACCATGTCCCTCGCCGACACCTACCACGCCACCACGATCGCGCTCCTCGAATCCGTCCGCGCGAAAAACCTCCCCACGCTCCGCACGCTCGGCCCGATCATCGGCAAATCCATCGCGGACGGCGGCGTGCTGCACCTTTTCGGCTCCGGCCACTCCGAGATGCTCGCGCGCGAGATCATCGGCCGCGCCGGCGGGCTCATGCCCGTCACGGGACTCTTCGACCCCGGCTACGGTTTTTCCGAAAACGTCGTCGGCTACGGCACCCGCCTCGCCCAGCGCTACGAAAACCACTACGGCCTCCGCCCCGGCGAGTGTTTCATCGTCATCTCCAACTCCGGAAAAAACGCCTCGCCCATCGAGGTCGCCCTCCACGCGAAATCGCGCGGCCTCACCACCATCGCGCTCACCGCGCTGAGCATGAGCACGACCGCTAAGACCGTTCATCCCGGGGGAAAAAATCTCCACGCGGTCTGCGACTACACGCTGGATAACGGCGGCGTGCCCGGCGACGCCGTCGTCGAGGTCGAGGCCGGCCGCTTCGCCGGCCCCACCTCGACGCTCACCGGCTCCCTGCTGCTCAACCTCCTCGCGCTCGAAGCCCTCGATTGGCTGAAGCAGAACGGCCACGAGCTCCCGCTCGTCACCAGCCAGAACATTCCCGGCGGCATGGAGGCCAACATCGAGCTCTCCAAGCGCTACCGCACCCGTCTGAGCAAACTCATCGGCTGAGTCCGGTCGCGCGCCGCCCGATCGCGCGAACCCTCGCTCAATCGAGCCGATCCGCCTTCAAGGCGCGTTCCGCCTCGCATTGCGGCGAACCCCGGTCGAGCGCGCGGCACACCTCGGGGCGCCGATCGTAGATCGTGCAAAAATACTCCCGGGCCCCGTCCGCCGCCACACGCGCCTCCAGCGCGGCGCAGTGTCCGTCGTGCATTCGCAAATACGCCCGGTGACCGATGAAATGGGCGAATCGCTCCGCGTCGGCGCCCAGGCGGGCCCAGTCGTCGCCGCTCACGCGGACGTAGGTGTCGAGCCACGAAAAACAACAGACTCCGCAGCGCAGACAGGCGGCGGAGTCTTCGTCGGCGCTCATGGCGGGATGAGGCAGCGTCCCGTGTCTACAGAACCGCGGCGATCAGTTTTTCGTAGTCCGCGGTGCTCATCGCCCCGATCTTCCGGTGGCGGACCTTGCCCTCGCGATCGACGAGGAAAGTCGTCGGGATGACCTCGATATCGCCGAAAGCCTCGACGACATCGGACGTCGCCATCGCGACCGGGTAGTCGACTTTCATGCGCTGCACAAAAGACCGCACCACGGCCTCTCCCTGCTGGTCGACCGACAGGCCGACGATCACCAGACCGCGGTCGGCGTATTTCTTCTGCAACGCCACGTAGCCCGGAATCTCCTGCACGCAGGGAGCGCACCACGTCGCCCAAAAATCCACGACGACCACCTTGCCCCGCAGGGCGTCCGAGCCGATCGGCTGGCCGTGGATGTCCGTCAGGCGCCACGCGGGCGCGTCGCCGAGCACCGGAAGCGTCGGGTGCCGGCTCGGCGCGGGCGAGGCGGACGCATCCGCCGGCGCCGCGCTCGGCTTGCACGCGGCGAGCAGGGAAAGAAGCAGGCCGGCGGCAAGGCCATGCCCGAAAAAACGAAGGGGAAAGTGCATGCGGGTTATACGCGGCGACGCGGACTTCTCCGAAAGAGAACATCCGGCTCGAGCTTTTTCAAAACGTCCCGCCGATTCCGGGTTTCCACCTACGCGGCCGGACGGCCGGGCAGCAGATCCTTCGTCGACAACAACGCGACGAGGAAAAATCCGGCCGCCTTCAGCGCGAGGATCGTCGCAAGGTAGTCGGCGTCCTTGCGCGCCCAATACAACGCGCCCCAGAGCAGGATCGCGCCCAGCAGAACCTCGGTCAGCGTGACGCCCGCGAAAAGCGTGCGGCTGCGCAGACGCCGGACGAGCCCGCGTCCGTCGGCGGCGCGGCCGCCCTTCGGCGTGCGCACGAACTCGCCGCCCTTGGTCAGGAGCCCCTCGACCACCGCCACCGCGCAGGTGACGCTCATCGCCAACCCGAAGGTCATCACGAAAGGCGCGAACGCCAGCCACAGAAGGCCTTCGCGCCACTCACGCCGGCGGAAATACTGGCCGGTGACGTAGAAGGCGACCGAACCGCCGCCGAGCAGCAACATGTTCACCGGGTTGAACAGCATCCAGAACCACCCCTGCTGCACCGGCCCGACGACGATCAGATAGGGCACGAAAAGCAGGCTGAAGGCGACGAGCAGGGGGTGCACGCAGCCGACGAGCAGATGCCACGTGGCCTCGCGCTTCACCCGCGCGGGCTGGCCGCTGGAAAGGATGACGCGGAGCTGCTTGCGCGCGACCTGGATGCCACCCTTGGTCCAGCGCCGTTGCTGGCTCTTGAAGGCGGTCACGTTTTCCGGGAGCTCGGACGGCACGGCGTAGTCGCTCCGGTAGACGAATTTCCATCCGCGCAACTGGGCGCGGTAGCTGAGATCGAGATCCTCCGTCACCGTGTCGTCGCTCCAGCCGCCGGCGTCCTCGAGCGCGGCGCGACGCCAGACGCCGGCCGTGCCGTTGAAGTTGAAAAACAAACCGGCGCCGTGGCGGGCCGCCTGCTCGACGACGAAGTGCGCGTCGAGAAACACCCCCTGGAAACGGGTGAGCAGGCTCGCGCGGCGATTGGCGAATTCCCAACGCGCCTGCACCACGCCCACGCGCGGATCGGCGAAATGCGGCATGAGCGTCTCGAGAAAATCCGGCTCGGGCAGAAAGTCGGCGTCGAAGATCGCGAGAAACGCCGCGTCGGTGAGCGCGTTGCCGTGGGCGAGCGCGCCGGCCTTGAAACCGCGACGATCCGCGCGTCGCACATGACGGATTCTCGCCGCCGCCTTCGGATGCCCGGTGAGCCAGCGGGCGGCGATCCCCGAGGTCGCGTCGTCCGAATCGTCGAGCAACTGGATCTCCAGCCGATCCTCCGGCCAGCGGATCGCCGAGACCTTCTCCAGCAACGCCTCGACCACGAGCGGTTCGTTGAAGACCGGCAACTGGATGCAGACCTTGGGCGCGGGCCCGGCGAGCGGAGGCGGCTGCGGCATCCGACGCGCGTGCCGGGCGTAGAGCCACATCAGCTTCACGCGGTGAAACGCGAACGACATCAACCCGCCCAGGGTGGCGACATAGAATACCAGCAGGATCTCGCGCATCATTCAGGGCCACCAACGGAAGCCCTGGGCGCACCCGGCGCGAGCAGTTCCCCGCCGTCATCCCACACGCTGGGACGTCGCCCGGCCGGACGAACGGGAGTTTTCCCCACCTATCCGCCCCCTCGCCCCGGGCAGGCCGGCGAATCGGGACCGAAAAGCGGGATCAGCCGCCGACCACGCTGAGCTCGAGCCCGAGCGTCTCGATGAACTTGCGCATCGCCGGAGTGAGCACGCGCCCCTTCCGGTGCAGGATCGCGAGCGGCCGGGTGAACTCCTTGCCCTTGAGCGTGAGCATGGCGAGCGAGCCCGCCTTGATCTCCTGCTGCACCGTCGCCTGCGGCACGATCGCGATGCCGTGGTCGATCTCCACCGCGCGCTTCACCGTCTCGATGTTGTCGAACTCCATCACCGGTTCGCTCTCCAGCTTGTGCTCGCGGAAGATCTGGTCGACGGCCTTGCGCGTCGGGATGTCCGGGTCGAAGCCGATGAACTTCTGGCCGACCAGCTCCGACACCGCGACCTCGCCCTTCTTCGCGAGCGGATGGCTCGGCGGGGTGATGAGCACGAGGCGGTCGTTGCGGAAGGGGATGATCTCGATCTGCCGGTGCTTGATCGGGAAGGCCACCAGGCCGAAGTCGACCGAGTTGTGCAGGATGTCCTCGTAGACGAGATTCGAACGGCGATACTCCACTCGCACGTTCACGGAGGGATAGTCGTGCAGGAACTTCTTGATGTAGGGCGGCAGCTCGTGGAGGCCGATCGAGTAGATCGTCGAGATCCGGATCGTGCCGCTGATCACCTTCTTCAGCTCCTGCAGATCGGAATCCAGCTTGTCGTAGATGTGCAGGATCTCCTTCGCCGATTCATACACCTGATAGCCCTCGCGCGTGAGCTGGAATTGCTTCTGGCTGCGGTCGATGAGCAGCGCCTTGAAGTGTTTTTCCATCGCGCGAGCCTGCTGGCTCACGGCGGACTGGGTGATGCCGTTTATTTTGGCGGCCTTGGAAAAACTCTTCGTTTCGACGAGGTCGGCGAAGATCTTGAAGTTCTCGATTTGCATGGGCAGCGAAGTGGGTGGGTTCGTCTGTCTGACATAAACGTTACTTATCACCACGCAACCGAGAAAAGCATCTCTACCTATGACCACCTATGAGAATTTCTGTTTAAATGTCGCCGCGGTTGAAAAACGGATCGAAGCGGCCGCGCGCGCCGCGGGGCGCGATCCGGCCGAGGTGCGGCTGCTCCCGGTGACGAAGACGCATCCGGCCGAGGCCGCGGTCTTCGCCGCGCGCCTCGGTCTCGGCGCGGTGGGCGAAAACCGAGTCCAGGAGGCGGCGGCGAAACGGACCGAGACCGCCGCGCTGCTGGCCGCCGAAGACTCCACCGTCCCCGCCCCGCGCTGGGAGCTCATCGGCCATCTGCAAAGCAACAAGGCCCGCCTCGCCGCGGAGACCTTCGATCGTATCCAATCCGTCGATACCGAGAAACTCGTGCGCCAGCTCGACCGCGCCGCGGAGGGGCTGGGGCGCCCGCTCGCCGTGCTCCTCCAGATCAACGCCGGACGAGATCCCGCGAAGTTCGGCTGCGAACCCGAGGACGCGCCCCGCCTGCTCGAGGCCGCGCTCGCCTCCCCCCGCCTGCGCGTCGAGGGACTCATGACGATCGCCCCGCTCGGCGCCGACGCCGCGGAGACGAAAGAGCTCGCCCGGCGCACCTTCGCGGCGCTGCGCACGCTGCGCGACGAGTTCGCCGCGCGCTTCGGAGTTCCCCTGCCCGAGCTCTCGATGGGCATGAGCGGGGATCTCGAGGAGGCCGTCGCGGCGGGCTCCACCTGCGTGCGCGTCGGCACCGCGATCTACGGCTCGCGCTGAGATTCCGCACGCGTCCGGGACGCGGGACGGCCCCCCTTCCCGCCCGCCATCAACACCTTCGCCCGCATTCCCTAGGGAATGGTTACCTAGGGAGCTCGCGATTTGGACCCTGTTGTCAGACAGAGAGTTCCCACGCATTTCCTACGCAGCATTTCACCCCTTCCGCAAACGCTTCTCCATTGCCCGACCACCGGGTGGAACCATGTTGGAGGCATCGTGAAAAACCCGATACTCAGCCTCCGGGAGCGGGAGGCGTTCTCCGCCCTGCTCGATGACGCCAGCCCGACCGTTCGCGCCGGGCTCGTTTCCTTTTTCTGCGCCCGGCCCGAAGCCGCGCGCGAGTTCCTCGTCCCCCTCGCCCAAGGGACCGACCGGGTGCTTGCCTGGCATGCTCGGCGGCTTCTCGCCGAGCTGCGCCTCACCGATCCGGAGGCGGAGTTTCGAGGCTTCATCCGCTCCCTGAGCTACGAGCTTGAGACGGGGACCTTCCTGCTTGCGCGCACCGCGCTGCCCGACGCCGACGCGGGGGCGATGGCGGAAGAACTCGACCGTCTCGCCGCGCGCTGCCGAGAACTCGTAGCCGAACCGGCCTCCGTCCGCGAACGCTGCCGCGTCGTCAACCGCGTGCTCTTCCACGAGGCCGGCTTTCGCGGAAACATCGAGCACTACGAGGACCCGATGAACAGCTTCCTCCCCGTCGTGCTCGAACGCCGCACGGGCCTGCCCATCACCCTGGCGATCGTCTACCTGCTCGTCGCCCGGCGCATCGGCGTCGAACTCGAACCGGTCGCGCTGCCTGGCCACTTCCTCGTCGGCTGTTTCACCGAGAGAGCCCCCTTCTTCGTCGATCCCTTCGAGCGCGGCGCCTTCCGCACCCAGGGGGAACTCATGCTCTACCTCCGCGCCCGCGGCTTCGACCCGACGCCGACCGATCTCGCGCCGACTCCGGTGCGCGAGGTGCTCGCCCGCTGCTGCCGCAATCTCGCCGCCCACTACACCGCGGCCGGCCAAACCCATCAGGCGCGGATGTTCGAAAGCTTCCTCGGCGAATTCGAGGACGCCTACGAGCGCAACCCCGCCTGACGCGAAGGCGGCTTTCCGGCACCGAAGCCCGCGAGAGCGTTTGCGCTTTCGCGGGCTTCTTGTTGTCCCCATCCCTCCCGCATGGACGACGCCGCCCGCACCTACACGCTCGCCGACCTCGAAAACTGGTCCCGCCCGGGGACCTCGCTCGCCGTCCTCGGCCATCCGATCAAGCACTCGATCAGCCCCGCGATGCACAACGCCGCGTTGGCCGAGATGGCCCGCGCCGACTCCCGCTTCCAGGACTGGCGCTACTTCCGCTTCGAGGTGCCGCCCGAGGAGCTGCCCCGCGCACTCGAGCTGCTCCACGCCCGCCGCTTCCTCGGGGTCAACCTCACCGTGCCGCACAAGGTGCTCGCCTTCACCTCCCCGCGCATCGCCGCGATCGATCCCGCCGCCCGTCCGGTGGGCGCGATCAACACCCTCCGCCGGAGAGAAGACGGATGGGAGGGCTTCAACACCGACGGCCACGGCTTGAGCGAAGGGCTCCGCGAGGATCTCGGTGTTTCGCTCGAAGGATCGCCCGTCGTGCTCCTTGGCGCCGGCGGCGCGGCCCGCGGCGCCGCCGTCGAATGCCTGCAACGCCGGGTCTCCTCCCTCTGGATCGCGAACCGCACCCGCGAAAACCTCGACTCGCTCCTTTCCCTCCTCGCGCCGCTCGCCCGCGACATCCCCGTGCACGGCTTCGACCCGCGCACGCCGCCCGACGAGCTGCCCGGCGACGCCATCCTCATCAACGCCACCAGCGCCGGCCTCAAGCCCACGGATCCCCTGCCCGTCGAGCTCGCCACCCTGCCCGCGCCGCGCGCCGTCTACGACATGATCTACAATCCCGCCGAGACCGCGCTGCTCGCCGCCGCGCGAGACCGCGGCATCCCGCGCGCCAACGGCCTCTCCATGCTCGTGCATCAAGGAGCCCGCGCCCTGGAGATCTGGTCGGACCAAACCGTTCCGGTCGACGCCATGCGACGCGCCGCCCGCGACGCGATGGGGCGCTGATCATTTCCCGTCAGGCCCAAACAGGCCGTTCCTCGCCCGCCCACGCCGCGGATGCGGCGACGCGTCCGTCCGCTCGGATTTTGTCCTCACGAATCCGCGTCCCTCGACGCGATCTTGGGGAATCAACCCTACGACTCTCTAAGTGACATGGTCCGCCCGATGCTTCCAATCGCATGCCGCGCGCCACTTTCAGAATATTTTAACACATAAGTATTCCGTTACCCGCGCCTTCCTACCCCGTGATTCCAGTCGTTTCCGATCCATGCATTATTTGTTCTACATCACCGGGGTGGTCCTTCTCGTCCTTCCGGCCGGCCTCCTTGGCGGCCGCCGACTAAAAGCCGTCACCCTGCCCGAAGTCACCAACCGCCAGCGACATCGGCTCGGCTGGCTGCACTGGGTAAACCTGTTCGACGTGCTGCGCGCGTGGGGCGGGCTGACCTTGATCAGCCGCGCATTCGAGATCGCCGACCCCGTCGGCTCCGCGGTGTCCGCGGTGCCCTTGGCCACCACCGCGCTCGCCGCCCTCGCCGGTCTCGGCCTCCAGCAGGTCTTCCACTCCACCGACGAGGACGACCTCGTCGCGCCGGTGGCCTACGCGAGCGGGCTGACCCTCGCCTTTCTTCCGCCGCAGGTCGCGCTGCTCGCCCTTCCCTTCGGGCTCGTCGCCGCCCTTGGATTGAAGAGCCTCGCGATGGGCTTCGTGCTCACCGCCATCGCCTCCGCGGTGCTCGGGGTGCTCCTGCACCTCTCGCCCCTGGTCGTCGGCACCGCCAGCCTGCTTCTGTTCTCGCCCGCGCTCCTCGCCAGCATGCTTCAGCGCCGCCTCGTCATGACGGTGCGCCCCCGCCCGCCCGAGATCAGCGACGAGCCGCTTCGCGACGTGCCGATCCGCGTCGCCCGCTGAACGTCCGGAGCGCCGCGCGCTTCTCCGCCCCCCTCTTCGCCACGCCGCCCGCGACCGATCACCTCGTCGCGGGCGCATCCTTGTATTGGATCTTCGACGGCAGGTATTTCGCGAAAACGTCGATCACCGGACTGATGATCTTCGGCTCCGTGCGCTCGTAGGTCCAATACAGCACGACCGATCCCCCGACCAGCACCAGCGCGATCCACGGGGCGAACTCGTTGAATTCGCGCAGGGATTTCCACAGGCGCACGATCAGAAACACCACGATCACCGCGACCACGAGGCTGAGCCAGGTGCTCATCGGGATCGCTTGGACTTTTTCCCACACGGTGGGTTTGGCGGCGGCGACGACGAAAAGCAGCATAGAGCGATACCGGCATTCATGCCGCCTCCCGCGGCGAAGTCGAGGCGCGCACCGCATTACCCTGTGCAAGACCGGTGAAAATGCGGGTTGGCGTCGCCCCTCGCGCCCGCGTATCACTCTCCTCCTCGCATGAAGTCCGTCCTCGAGTTTCGCGCGCGCAAAGGCCAGTCCCCGATCAGCATGGTCGCGGCTCACACGCATTGGGAGGCGCGTCTGATCGCCGACTCGCCGGTCGATTGCGTGCTGGTCGGCGATTCGGTCTCCACCGTCGTCGACGGCGAGCCCACGACCTTCTCCGCCACGCCCGAGGTCATGGCCCGGCATGTCGCCGCCGTCGCGCGCGGCCTCGGCGACTTCAGCCAACGCAAGCTGTTGATCGGCGACTTCCCCTTTCTCGCCGCGCGCAAGGGCCTCGAGGCCGCCGTCGAGACCGCCACGCTTCTCCTCCGCGCCGGCGCCCACGCCGTGAAGATCGAAGGCGTCGACGGCCACGCCGACGTCATCTCCCATCTCGTCCAATCCGGCGTGCCCGTGATCGGCCACCTCGGCCTCACCCCGCAGGCCGTGCACGCCCTCGGCGGCTACAAGGTCCAGGGTCGCGACGCCGCCGCGGCCGCCGATCTCCTCCGCCAGGCCCGCGCGGTCGAGGCCTCCGGCGCCTTCGGCCTCGTGCTCGAATGCGTGCCCGATCCCCTCGCCCGCGAAATCACCGCCGCGGTCGGCATCCCGGTCGTCGGCATCGGCGCGGGCGTCGGTTGCGACGGCCAGGTGCTCGTCATGGCCGATCTGCTCGGACTCACCCCGGGCCGCCAACCGCGCTTCGTCCGGCGTTTCGCCGAACTCGGCGCGGCCGCCCGCGACGCGCTGGCCGATTACCACGCCTCCGTCGTCGACCGCACGTTCCCCTCCGCCAAGGAAAGCTACGGCGTGGAAAACTGATCTCCCGTCGCGCCCGCCCACCGGTTTTCAAGGTCTCCGGCTCCCTCCGCCACTCGTTCCCATGCCCCGCCTGCTCTTCGCGCTCACCGGCTCCATCGCCTGTTACAAGGCCTGCCACGCGATCTCGCGCCTCGTCCAGGGCGGCGTGGAGATCCGAACCGTCGTCACCCCTTCCGCGCTGAAGTTCATCGGTCCCGCCACGCTCGAGGGCCTCACCGGACACGCGCCCTGCTGCGACCTGTGGGAACCCGGCCGCGCGATGGAACACATCGACCTCGCCCGCTGGGCCGATCTCGCGCTCGTCTGCCCCGCCACCGCCAACACCGTCGCGCGCCTCGCCAACGGCCTCGCCGACGACCTCCTCGGTTCGCTTTTCCTCGCCTGGGAACTGAAGAAAAAACCGTGGTGGATCGCCCCCGCGATGAACCACGCCATGCTCGACCACCCCGCCACGCGGACGAATCTCCAAAAACTCGTCGACATGGGCGTGCGCGTGCTGCCCCCGGGCGAAGGCCGCCAGGCCTGCGGCGAACAAGGCGCCGGACGCCTTATCGAACCCGACGATCTCGTCCTCCACGTCCTCGCCCAGCTCGGCACGAAAATTGCCTGAGCCCCGGCCCCGCCCCGAATTCCCCGTCACGCATGAAAGTTCTCGTCACCGCCGGCGCCACCCGTGAGCCGATCGACGCCGTCCGCTTTCTCTCCAACGTCAGCAGCGGCGCCACCGGCGTCGCCATTGCCGAATTTCTCGCCGCCGCCGGCCACGAGGTGACGCTCCTCCACGGTGAAGGCTCCGTGCGCACCAACGCCTCCGGCATCACCTGCGGCGCCTTCGGCTCCACCGAGCAGCTCGGCACACGGCTCGAATCCGCCCTCTGCCACGGCGGCATCGACGTCGTCATCCACGCCGCGGCCGTCTCCGACTACCGCCCCGTCGCCAAACACGAGGGCAAACTCAGCTCCTACTCCGAGGACCTCACGCTGCGCCTCGTGCCCACGCCCAAGCTCCTCCCCCGGCTCAAGGGCTGGTCGCCCGGCCCGCTCCGCGTCCTCGGCTTCAAGCTCACCGCCGGCGCCGACGCCGCCGGGCGCGCCGCCGCCGTGGGCCGGCTCTTCGCCGGCGGCGGAGTCGACGCCGTGGTGCACAACGACATGGACGAACTCGGCATCGCCGGCGCCGGGCGCACTTTTCGCATCTACCGCCCCGGCGGAAGCGCCGCCGTCGCCCACGCCCTCGGCGTGCCCGCTCTCTGCGCCTGGATCGAGGGCTGGGTGCGCCAGCCCTGAGGTCCCCTCCCCTCGCAAATCCCGCCACGGCTGCGCGCTTGCCCGCTCCCCCGCCCGGCGTTGATTGTTTCCCCTTTTCCCGTGTTCCGCACCTTCCTCAAAGCCAAGCTGCACCGCGCCACGATCACCGCGGCCGACCCCCACTACGAGGGGTCGATCTCGATCGATCCCGCATTCTGCCGCGCGGCCGGCCTGCTCGAGTTCGAGCAGGTCGACGTCCTCGACATCGACAACGGCTCGCGCTTCACGACCTACGTGATCTACGGCGAGCCCGGGCAGGTGCAGGTCAACGGAGCCGCCGCCCGTCTCGTGCGCCCCGGCGATCTCGTCATCGTCCTCGCCTACTGCCGCCTCTCCCCCGAGGAGGTGGAGAAACACGCCGCCCGCGTCGTGCTCATGGGCCCGGACAACGTCATCGCCTCCATCGAGGACAAACCCGTCCGCACTCCCTGAGCGCGCCGGCCGCGCCCGGGGAGCGCGCCCCTCCTCTCTTCTATCCTCCTTTCTCCCGGCGGCGCCCACCGCGCCCACCGCGTCCGCCCGGACCCCGCCCGCCGAATCCGCCCCATCCGGGCGTTTTGCGTTTCCGCCCGCCGCCTTTCCGCTTTTCGATGCGCGCGTCGCCCGCCCGCGCCACACGCGGGCCGACCTTCACGATGCCCATCCCGAAACGCCGACGCCCCTCCGAATCCGAACGCGTATCCAAAAAGGCCTACGAAGCCCGCGTCGGCGAACTCCGCGAGCGCCTCGTCCGGCTCCAGGTCGAGCTCAAACAACAACCCTTCGGCGTCCTCCTCATCGTCGCCGGCGTGGCCGGCGCAGGTCGCGGCGATCTCCTCAACGCCCTCGGCGGCTGGCTCGATCCGCGCGGCGTCGAGACCTTCACCTTCCAGAAACCCACCGAACACGAACGCCGCCGCCCGTTCCTGTGGCGTTTCTGGCGCAGCCTTTCCCCCGCGGGCAAAATCGGCGTCTACGCCGGATCCTGGTATACCGAGACCCTCAACGAGGACGCGTGCAGCAAGAAGGACCTCGCCGCCCTCGACGCCGATCTCGCCCGCATCCGCGCCTTCGAGAAGACGCTCGCCGACAACGACACCCTCATCGTCAAGGTCTGGCTCCACCTCGACAAAGACGTCCAACGCGCCCGCTTCAAACGCCTCGAGTCCGACGAACACACCGCCTGGCGCGTCACCCAGGAAGACTGGCACGAACACCGCATCTACGACCGCCTTCAGCGCACCGCCGACCACATTCTCAACGCCACCCATCGCCCCTTCGCGCCCTGGGCCGTGATCGATTCGACGGACGAACGCGCGCGCAACCTCGCCGTCGGCGAACTGCTCCTCGAACGCTTCGCCCGACATCGCCAAAAACTCGAGCGGCTCGCCCAAACCCGTCCGCCCGCCAAACCCGCCCCCAGCCCCAGGCCGCTCCGCGTCTTCGGCCGGCGCCGCCTGCTCGGGCTCCCGCTCGACCAGCGACTCTCCTCCGACGAATACGAGGAGAAGCGCGACAAATGGCTCGGCCGGCTCAACGCCGCCGTCCGCGCCGCCCGCGAGGCCGATCGCGCCATCACCTTCGTCTTCGAAGGCTGGGACGCCGCCGGCAAGGGAGGCGCCATCCGCCGTCTCACCAGCGCGATCGACATGCGCGACTACCGCGTTTTCCCGATCGGCAAACCCACCGAGGAGGAAAAAGCCCAACACTACCTCTGGCGCTTCTGGCGCCACGTGCCCCGCAACGGCAACATCGCGATCTTCGACCGGAGCTGGTATGGCCGCGTGCTCGTCGAGCGCCTCGAGGGCTTCTGCCGCCCCGACGAGTGGCGACGCGCCTACGACGAGATCAACGAATTCGAGCGCGAACTCGTCGACCACGGCCAGATCGTCGTCAAGTTCTGGCTGCACATCAGCCGCGAGGAACAGCTCGCCCGCTTCCGCGCCCGCGAGACCACCGCCTTCAAGCGGCACAAGATCAACGCCGAAGACTGGCGCAACCGCCGCAAATGGGACGCCTACGAGATCGCCGTCGGCGACATGCTCGCGCTCACCGACACGACCCACGCCCCCTGGCACCTGATCCCGGCCAACAACAAACGCTACGCGCGCCTCCAGGTCCTTCGCACCGCCTGCCGCGCCATCCGCGCCGCCCTCGGCGAGGAGGAGTGACGCCGGCCCGTCGCCGACGTCCTCCGCCTCCGCCCTCCCGCCGCGCGGGCGCCCGCCTCACGGCGTCGTGCCCGCCGCCGCGCCGGACGCGAGCGTGACAAGCCGGCTCTGGTTCATGCGCCGCACCTCGATCCGCAGCGCCTCCGCGCCGGCCCGCGCCACGGCCTCCTCGAACTCGGCCGCGGTCGACACCGGACGATCGTTCACCGTGACGATGATCTCGTAGGGCTTCAGCCCCGCGATCGCCGCCGAGCCGCCCGCCTCGATCCGCGCGATGATCAGGCCCGGTTGCCCCTCGGGGATCTGGAAAAACCGCCGCGTCTCGAAGGTCAGCTCGCGAAGGCGCATGCCGTGCCTCTCCAGCACCGCCTCCGCCGCGGAACCGAAGTGCTCCGGCCCCGCCTCGACCTCGAGCGAAACCGTGGCGACCTCGCCCGCGCGCGCGTAGTCGAGCGTGTAGGCCGTGCCGACGCCGAGGTCCTTGAGGACCTTGTCGAGCCCCGTCTCGGCCGCCATCCAGGGCCGCGGAATCCGGTCGAAGTAGGCGTCCGGAATCTCGTCGTAACGATCCCACGGGAAACTCTGGTGCGAGAACGGAAACGGCTCCGCGCGCACCGGAATGGGACGCGAGGCGCCGGCGGGCAGGATGCGCAACAACACGTCGCCGGTCGCGAGTCCGACGCGCGCCGCGGGGGAACCGGGATAAACATGTCCGACCAGCGCGCCGTGGTCGCCGTTCTCCGTCTGCGCCGACACGCCGTGGGCCTCCGCGAGATCACGGTCGAGCGGCTGCAACTCCGCGCCGAGCCAGGCGAGACGACGTTCCTCCGCGGCGGAGCGGGGCGTGTTGCGCGTGTCGGCCCAGGCCGCGGGCTCGCCCGCGTAGTCGCGCAGAAGCGCCGCCCGCACCGGAAAGGGATCGGGCCTCGACGCCCAGCGATCGGCCCCGGGCACCGGACGCTGCGCGAGCGGCGCGCCGATCAGGCGACCTTGCCCGTCGAAAAGGAAAAGATGCTCCGCGCCGACGCCGAGGTCGGGCGTCTCCCAACCGCGAAACCCCGTCCCCACGGAGGCGCAGCGCCGGTGGCCGAACCAGGCGCGCCGTTCCTCGCCCGCCACGCGGACGTCCGCGGCGAAAAGCAGACGGTCGCGTTGTCCCGACCACGTCGCGTCGGCCAGGCGCAGGGTTTCCTCGAACGGCTGCTCGGGCTCGACCACGAGGGCGGCGAAATCGGCGACGCTCGCCACGAAACGCGCCGCGCGGGAGGAGCCGTCGGCCAGGGCGAGATTCACGCTCTCGAGCCGGGCCGTGACGGCCGGGGCGAGCCCGCGAAGCACGAGGACGCGGGAAGGCGACAACACGAGCGCGAGGGCGTGGAGCGTGGTCGCCTGCGAATCGTCGTCCGGGGAGACGTAGCCGCGCTCCTCGCCGGGCTGCACCGGCACCGGACGCAGAAACAGCGTCGCGTGCAGGATGGTCGCGTCGGCCACGGCGCGCGTGGCGTCGACAAGACGCCCGTATTCGGCGGCCTCGATCCACGGCCACTCCGACCAGGGTCCTTTCCACGCGTCGCCCGCCGGCAGGAGCTCGCCGTAGAGCGCGGCGACGGGCGTGCCGTCGGCGGCGAGCACGACGGAGCCCGAGGGCACCGTCCGGAAACGCCCCCCGTCGTCGCGCGACAACCACGCGCCGCCCAGCGGCTGAAGCAGGGCGCCCCAGCCGTCCCGCTCCCTGCTGTAGGTGAGCACCGAATACGGCCCGGTCGCGCCGGGGGCGAAGGCGAGCGGCCGGCCCCCGTCGAGCGGCCGTTCGAGCGCGAAGAGCGCGGCCTTGCGATCACCGGCCCAGGCGACGGGACGCGCCGGCACCGTCTCGTCGCCGAGCCGGACTCGCCATTCGCGCACGAAACGCGGATGGATCATGGGATCGACGGAAAGCACGCGATCCGGCGCGACGAGATAACCGGCGACCGACGCGGGACGCTCCTGCCGGAGCACTTCGTCGAGTTCGTTGACGTGATATTCGCCGCACTTGGGACAACGGGACGACCAGCCGGCGGCCACCGGATCCTCCCCCTCGGACGCCTGCACGAAGGCCTCGACCTTCACGAGCGCCGCGCGGACCACGGGCGGAATCTCGCCTTCCTCGAGACCGGCGGCGCGGGCGGGAACAATCCCGGCCGGCGCGAGAAAAACCAGGAAAACGGCGGCGAGCCGGGGAAAGCGACGGACGCGCGTGGAGCGGGAGGCGGTGGAGATCATGGGGACAAGAAAACGGAAACCGGACGGAGAAGGACGGGCGTCACTCGCCCGAAAAATCGCGGGAGACATCGATCGCGATCTGCACGGGCCGGCCTCCGCGCAAAACCGAGAGCACGAGCCGGCGCGGGCCGCCGCTCGCCAGCCCGGCCAGCGAACGCTCGTGCAGGCCGCGGACGTCGTCGAGCGAGCGCACGTCGACGCCGTTCACCTTGAGCAGGATGTCGCGCGGGGCGAGGCCGCTGCCGGAGGCGTTGCCGGGATGACGCACGCCGAAGACGTAGACGCCCTCGGGCCGCTGGAAGTGCAGCTCGGGCACCTCGAACTGGTTGATCGCCTTGACGGTGAAATCCCATCGGGGGCAGTCGAGCTCCTCGCCGAGCACGCGTCCCTTGATCCGCGGCGAGACCGACAGCTCGAGGCGCTTTCCGTCGCGCAGCACGGTGAGCCGCGCGGGACGGTCCACGGGCAGAAGCGCGAGACGGCGCCGCACCTCGGGCAGGTTCTCCTCCATCAGCGCGGTGACGGGTTCGCCGTCGATGGCGAGCAGCCGGTCGCGGGCGAGAAACCCGGCCTCGCGCGCGGGGCTGTTGTCGTCGGTGCCGACCACGACCACGCCCTCGGTTCCCTCGAAGGTGATGTTGCGCTGGAAATCCCGAAGCGGCTGCAGCTGGAGCCCGGTCCAGGCCCAGCCGGCGTCGCCTCCGTCGCGCAGCCGGGGCAGCACGATGGCGACCGTCTCGGCGGGAATCGCGAACCCCATGTCTCCGCCCTGGAGAGAACCGCGGGCGTTGATGCCGATGACGCGCCCCTCCGTGTCGACGAGCGGACCGCCGGAGTTGCCGGGGCTGATCGAGGCGTCGGTCTGGATCCACGAGCTGTATTCGCTGCCCTCGGGCAGGTAACGCCGGGCGCAGGCGACGATGCCGAAGGAGACGGAACGGTTGAGTCCCCAGGGCGCGCCGAGCGCCATCACGAAGTCGCCCTCCTGCAGCCGCGCGGAGTCGCCGAGCCGGGCGAAGGGCACGGTCTCGCCGGCCGGCAGGCGGAGGCGGACGAGCGCGAGATCGGTGTCCTTGTCCTGACCGACGATGTCGGCGGTGTAGGCGCGTCCGTCGTTGAGCAGGCAACGCACCTCGAGCGCGCGGTTGACGACGTGCCAGTTGGTCACGAGTTCGCCGTCGGCGGAGAGCAGGACGCCGCTCCCCGAGGTGGTGACGCGGAGGCGTTGGCCGAGCTCGTTGTTCTCGACCACGCAGCGCAGATAGACGACGGACGGAAAGACGCTCTCTTTCGCGCGGTTGACGATCTGACGAAAATCCGAGGGCAGGCGTTCGGGCGCCAGGCCGGCTCGGGCGGACGGGGAGAAGCACAAGCACCCCGAAAGAACGCAAAGGAATCGGCGAAGCGCGCGACGCGGCGCGACAGGGCGCGGGGCGAGAGGCATCCGCGCAAAGTCTGGGGGAAACCCATGCGGCACAAGCCCGCAGCGTTCGGGGCACAAAAAAGGGGCGCCCGTCGAAGGCGCCCCCCGGGGGGAGCGGGAATCCGCGGTGTCGCGGTCGCGCGGCTTACTGGCCGAGCACCCAGGCGAAGATGAGCGGGGCGACGATGGTGGCGTCGCTCTCGATGATGAACTTCGGGGTCTTCTGGCCGAGCTTGCCCCAGGTGATCTTCTCGTTCGGCACGGCGCCGGAGTAGCTGCCGTAGCTCGTGGTGGAGTCGCTGATCTGGGAGAAGTAGCCCCAGAGCGGAACGTCGGGCTTGTCGAGGTCCTGGTGCAGCATGGGCACGACGCAGATCGGGAAGTCGCCCGCGATGCCGCCGCCGATCTGGAAGAAGCCGATCGAACCTTCGCCGTTTTTGAGGACCTTGGCGGTCTTCATATACCACTGCGCGAAGACGGTCATGTATTCGATGCCGGTGCGCACGGTGTGGACGTTCTTGATCTCTCCGGTGAGGCAGCGGCCGGCATACATGTTGCCAAGGGTGGAGTCCTCCCAGCCCGGGACCACGATCGGGAGGTTCTTTTCGCAGGCGGCGAGCATCCACGAGTTCTTCGGGTCGATCATGTAGTGCTTCTTCAGCTTCCCCGAGCGGATGACCTTATACATGAACTCGTGCGGGAAATAGGCCTCGCCGGCCTTGTCGGCGGCGTGCCACTCCTCGGCGACGGCGGCCTCGATGCGACGCATGGCCTCGCCTTCGGGGATGCAGGTGTCGGTCACGCGGTTCATGTGGCGGTCGAGCAGGGCCTGCTCGTCGGCGGCGGTGAGGTCGCGGTAGTGCGGCACGCGCTCGTAGTAGTCGTGTGCGACGAGATTGAAGATGTCCTCCTCGAGGTTGGCGCCGGTGCAGACGATGGCGTGCACCTTGTTTTGCCGGATCATCTCGGCGAGGGTGAGGCCGAGCTCGGCGGTCGACATCGCGCCGGCGAGGGTGACGAGCATCTTGCCGCCGGCCTTCAGGTGGGCCTCGTAGCCCTTGGCCGCGTCGAGGAGCGCGGCGGCGTTGAAGTGGCGGTAGTTGCGGGCGATGAACTGCGAAACCGGGCCCTTTTTGGCGGCGAGTTTCGCATTGATGATCTCGGGAAGGACGGTCTGACGCTTCGCTGCTTTAACTTTGTGGGCCATGATGGAAAAATAGTTGGGTCGAATGAGCGTCCGGGGGCCGGACTCGGGCAACAAAAAAGCCGGCGCGAAGCCGCGTCGGCGAAGGAGGGGCGGGGTCCGGAGCGGACGACCGCGGAACCACCGGATAAGCTCAGGCCTTTTTCTGGCCGTCGGTCTTTTGCTCGGTGGCGGGCTTGTCGGCGGACTTCTCCCCGGAGCAGCCACCGGCGGTGCAGCCGGCACCGGCGTAGGAGGCGGAGGCGAGGGAGACGGCGACAAGGGCGAGAACGAGTTTCTTCATGGGTAGCAGGGTTGGAATCGGATGTTTTGGGAAATGTGTCTTTCGAGGAACCAATCCCCGAAGACGCGCGACATCCTACGACGTTCTCCGGCAATGCAAGGTTTCGCCGATGGAAAATCCCGGGAAAGTTTCGCCCCCGTGCCCGGCCGAAGCCGGGCCAGCCCCGCGACCGCCGGAGCTAAGCGCCTCGCCGAAAGAGGCCTACCCCATCGAAAACCGTTCGTGCACCGAACTCGTCAGGGTTTCGCCACCTTCGCGTAGGTTTCCTGCAAGGCGCGGGCGGAGGCTTGCAAACCGGACAACTCCTTCGGCCAAAGCTCGACCTCCACGTGCTCCAAGGCTCCGGCGCGACCGACGAGCGTGGGCACGCTGATCGCCACGTCGTGCAAACCGTAGGCGCCGCGCTGAAGCGTCGAGACCGGCAGCACCACGTGCCTGTTCAACGCGATCGCGTGCACGACCTGGGCGATGGTGAGCCCCACCGCCCAGCCCGCGCCGCCTTTGCGGCGGATGACCTCCGCGCCGCTGCCTTTCGTGCGCTCGAAGATCTTGTTCTGAAAGGCCGTCGTGCAGCCCGCGACTTTTGCGAGCGGCAGGCCGGCGTAGGCGGCGGATGACCAGACGGGCACCATCGTGTCGCCGTGTTCGCCGAGGATGAGCGCGGAGACCTGCGTGGGCGCGAGGTTGAGTTCCTGGGCGATCAGCGAACGGAAGCGCGCGGTGTCGAGCATGGTGCCGAGGCCGATCACCTGCCGCCAGGGCAGGCCGAGCCCGGCCTGCGCGAGCCGCGTGAGGATGTCGACCGGGTTGGAGACGACGAAGACGATCGCGTCCTTGCGGAAGCCGGCCTGCTCGATGCCGGCGAGGATTTGCAGGAAGAGCGCGACGTTGCGGTTGATGAGGTCGAGACGCGACTCGTCGGGTTTGCGGCGCAGGCCGGCGGTGATGACGAAGATGTCGCTGTCCTTCGCGCGGGCGTAGTCGCCGGCGTAGACGCGCTGGCCTCCGAGCGCGGAGCTGCCGTGGAGCAGGTCGAGCGCCTCGCCCTCGGCGAGGTCGGCGTTGGCATCGAGTATCTGGATTTCGGATACGATCGCGCCGCACTGGAGCGCGAAGGCGGCGTTGGAACCGACGCGGCCGCCGCCGCCGATGATGGTGACTTTCATGAGGGCGTGGACCCGACCGTTGGCCGGGCGGTTTGAGGTTCTCGAATATCGGAGCGAAAAGCCCGACCGACGGCCGGGCCCACATCAGGCTTTCAGCTGTTTCAGGATCTGGTCGGTGAGCGTGGCGACGAGGGCCTCGATCTGCGGATCGGGAGCGGGATCGTCGTCCGCGGGTTTCGTGACGGCGCAGGCCACTCCGGGACGGAATTCGCTGTTGTCGCAGAGTTCGCACTCCTTCAGACCGTCCCGGTTGTCGGGCATGCCGAGCATCTTGCGGATGCGGACAAACTCCTTCGCCTTCGCGCCGCCCACGCCTTCGCCGAGGTCCTTGCCGAGCTGCGAGGCGACCCAGATCGTCTGGCAATAGGCGTCGGCGTTTTCCATTTTCCAATACGCGTCCTCGATGTCCTTGCCCCAGGTGATGACGCCGTGGTTCGCCATGAGGACGCACTGGTTGTCCTTGCCGACCTCGCCGACGGTGTCGGCGTTTTCCTGCGAGCCGGGGGTCTGGTAGGGCGCGATGGCGATCTTGCCGAGGAAGATGTCGGCCTCGGGGATGAGGCAGGTGGGCGGCTGCACCTTCGCGACGGCGAAGGCGGTGGCGTGCGGCGGGTGCGCGTGGCAGCAGGCTTTGCAGAGCGGCTGGCGCCTCATGATGCCGAGGTGCGTCATGGCCTCGCTCGTGCGCTTGCGCGAGCCGGCGAGCTGGCGGCCGTCCATGTCGATGAGCGCGATGTCGTCGGGCGTCATGAAGCCCTTCGAGATGAGCGTGGGCGTGCAGAGCACGAGGTTGTCGCCGACGCGGATGGTGAGGTTGCCGCCGTTGCCGTCGGTGTAGCCCCTGGCCCACATGCGGCGGCCGATGTCGCACATGCGTTCCTTGAGCACGCGGATCTCGGGCGAGTTGAAAAACGCCTCGATCTCGGCGGGCGTCTTCGGGTCCCCGCCGGGCGTCCAGCGAAACTCGTGGTCGGGCACGGTGGGCTCGACGGACTTCGCGGCGGCCTTGGCGGCGGCGGGCTTCGCCGGGAGGAGCGAGGCGCGGCCGCGCAGGGCGTCGCGAGCCGAAGGCGTGAGAATGGCGTCGGCGGGCACGGCTTCGCCGGTGCGGAGCATTTTTTCGATGTCTTGGGCCGTGAGGACGGTGCGCATGGGAGCAGGGGGGCTGGGAGCTTGGAGCGAGGAGCCGGAAGGCGGGAAAGAGGAGGGCGGAGACTTGAAATCTGAGACCTGAGGCTAGGCGGGCGGCGTGTAGTGGATCTGGTCGATGAGCGCGGACGCGTAGGCGTCGACGGGCGTGGGAACGGGGAACGGGGCGGCGGCCTCGGCGCCTTCGGTGAAACCGACGACCTGGCCTTCGCCGGCGCCGATGCCGTCGTAGACGACGACGGTCGCGCCCTTGGCGAGCGGAAGCATCGGCGCGCCGGCGAACTGCTCGCGCGAGAGCGGCTGCACGAGGAGGAAACGCCCGCCTTTCAGCGCGGGGTCCGAGAGACCGAGGGTGGCCTTGCCGATGACGTATCCGAGGCGCATGGGGTCAGGTGGCGGACGCCTTCGCCGAATCGACGATGGCCTGGATGTGGTTGCGAAGCGGCGAGTGGTCGTCGCCGACGAGGCGGCGCGTCTCGGAGCCGTCGGTGGTGAAAAACACGAGCTGGTGCAGGCCCGCGCCGAGCTGGTCGAGCGCGAGCACGGGCGCGCCCTCGGGACGCCCGTCGGCGTCGAGCGGTTGGCAAATCACGGTGCGTCCCCTCCGCATGCTCGGGTGGCAGGCGGCGCTCGTAATGGTTCCTTCGATACGAGCGAGTTGCATGATGAAGGGGGCGAACGCGGAGGAAGAAAGAGAAGGATTAAGCGAAGGAGAAAGATTCCCCCGGTCAGTAGATGCGGAGGTTGTCGACCATCACGCAGCGGCGGGTGCGGGTGAAGGTGAGCGGGGTGGCGATGCCTTCGCCGGTGGTGGTGGCGATGGAATAGTTCAGGTAGCCTTCGCCGCCGAGGCCGAGGCCGGCGACGGAGGGGCCGTTCTTCACGAAGAGCGTGGTGTCGAGGGCGCGGGCCATCTGCGACATGTGCTCGACGTTGAGGGAGTGGAGGATCGCGGAGTGCTTGTAGCCGTGCTCGCTCTTGAGCGCGGCGGCGACGGCGTCGTCGAAGGTTTTGACGCGCACGACCGGGATCATGGGCATCATCTGCTCCTCCATCACGAAGGGGTGGTCGGCGTCGGTCTCGGCGAAGAGCAGCGGGCAGTCGGCGGGGACGGTGGCGCCGGCGTGCTGGGCGAGGACGGAGGCGTCGGCGCCGACGAGCTTGCGGTTGAGCACGGGGTGCGAGCAGCCGCCGGCGTCCTTCGAGGTGGTGAAGGCGACGGCGCTGAGGCGTTCGAGCTGAGCGGCGGTGAGCTTGGCGGCGCCGGCGCGGGCGAGCTCGTTGAGGAAACGCTCGGCGCAGGATTCGAGGACGAAGACCTGTTTTTCGCCGACGCAGAGGAGATTGTTGTCGTAGCTCGCGCCCTTGATGACGTCGGCGGCGGCCTTGGAGAGATTGCCGGTGCCGTCGACGACGACGGGCGGATTGCCGGGACCGGCGCAGATGGCGCGTTTGCCGGATTTCATCGCGGCGTTGACGACGCCCGGGCCGCCGGTGACGCAGAGGACGCGCACGACCTCGGAGGCGCAGAGGGCGTTGAAGGTGTCGAGCGTGGGCTCGGCGATCACGCAGACGAGGTGCTCGATGCCGAGCGCGGCGTGGATGGCCTCGTTGATCGAGCGGACGGCGAGCGCGGCGCACTTCGCGCCGCCCGGGTGCGGGTTGAAGACGACGGCGTTTCCGGCCGCGACCATCGAGACGATGTTGCCGCAGATGGTGGGCACGGAATGCGTGACGGGCGTGATGGCGCCGATGACGCCGAAGGGCGTGTGCTCCTCGAGCGTGATGCCGTGGTCGCCGGAGAGCGCGTAGGGGCGCAGCCACTCGACGCCGGGCACGAGTTTCACGATCTGGAGTTTTTCCACCTTGTGCGCGAGGCGGCCGATCTTGGTCTCCTCGAACTCGATGCGGCCCCACTCGACGGCGTTTTTCCCGGCGAGGGTTTTGACGATCTCGATCACCTTGGCGCGGCCCTCGAGGCCGAGGGGCTGGAGCTGGCGAAAGGCCTGGTGCGCGGCGGCGCAGGCGGCGGCGACGTCGGTGAAAACGCCGAAGCGGCCCTCGCGGCGCGGGGCCACGATCGCGGGCGCGACGGGCGCGGACGGAGCCGTGGCGGAGGCCGGGGCGCCGGCGATGTTGCGCACGACCTGGTCCACGATGGCCCGGAGCGTGGTTTCGTCGAGGGAGAGGGAAGGCGACATGGCGGGCGGAAGAGGTGGGACCGATGCGACCGAGGGGTTTTATGAGACCTATGGCCCGGACGGATCAGGCGGGCGGATGTATCCGCTTATTCATTACATCGACGCTGTCGACGATGCCGATGACGGCGGCGTCGATCGGGAGGGTTTTCATGCCATCGGCGGCGCGGGCGGAGCTGCCCTGGCAGAAGAGCACGAGCTCGTCGCGCCCGGCGCCGAGCGCGTCCACGGCGACCACGGTGTTGCTGCCGGGGCGCAGGCGAGCGGGGTCGGACTCGTCGACGACGAGCGGCCGCAGGAGGAGAAGTTTGCGGCCGCTCATGGCGGCGTCCTTCTTGGTCGCGACGACATGGCCGATGACGCGGGCGAGGAACATGGGAGAGTGGAGCCGATGGCGGGGAGCGCGGGGCCGGGCGGGACGGCGCGCCCGACGATCGCGCCCGACCTGTTTACTTCTTCGTGGCCGGAGTGGCGGGAGCGGGCGCCGGAACGGGGGCCTTGGGGAGGATGTTCGCGACGTCGGCGTGCGGGCGGGCGATGACTTGCACGGAGACGACTTCGCCGACCTGTTTCGCGGCCTGCGCGCCGGCGTCGACGGCGGCCTTCACGGCGGCGACGTCGCCGGTGACGATGGAGGTGACGAGGGCGTTGCCGACCTGCTTCATCGGGCCGACGAGGGTGACGTTGGCCGACTTGAGCATGGCGTCGGTGCCGGTGATGAGCGCGGTGAGGCCGCGAGTTTCGAAGAGGCCGAGGGCTTGGGACATGGCGGGATGGAGTTGAATTGTCGGGAGCGGGGAGAGGGGAGCTAGGCGCAGGGAGCCAGAGCGGGAGCGCCGGCGCCGCAGCCGCCTGGCTCCGTGCTCCGTCCTCCCAGCCCCTTGCTCAAAAGGAGGCGGTGTGCCTCGCGGGCGACGACGAGCTCCTCGTTCGCGGCGATGACGAAGACCTTGGTGGTCGAATCGCAGCAGGTGAGGTCGGTCTCGAGCGGCGAGACGTCGTTGCGACGCGAGTCGAGGATGAGGCCCATGCGGGCGAGGCCGGCGCAGACCGCCTCGCGGAAGTGCGCGTCGTGCTCGCCGATGCCGCCGGTGAAGACGAGGGCGTCGCAGCCGCCCATCTCGAGCCAGAAGGCGCCGACCCAGTGGCGGATGGAGGTGACGAAGGCCTCGATGGCGATCTCGGCGCGGCGGTCGCCGGCCTTGGCGGCGGCGCGGATGTCGCGCATGTCGTTGCTCACGCCGGAGAGGGCGAGGAGGCCGCTTTCCTTGGTAAGCTGGCGCTCGATCTCGTCGATGGAGAGGCCGAGCTTGCGGTGGACAAAGGGGATGGCGGCGGAGTCGAGGTCGCCGACGCGGTTGTTCTGCGGCAGGCCGGACTGCGGGCTAAGCCCCATGCTGGTGCCGACGGCGACGCCGTCCATCGTGGCGGTGACGGAACTGGAGCCGCCGAGATGGCAGGTGATTATGCGTAATGGCGCTCCGGATACGGGACGCGGGCCGGTCTGGTAGAGGGATCGGGTGACCTCGGCGACGTCGGGACGGTCGAGGAGCTCGGCGGCGCGCTCGGCGGCGAATTTGTGGCTGGCGCCGTGGAAGCCGTAGCGGCGCACGCCGGCCTGATACCAGGCCTCGGGCACGGCGTAGCGGTGCGTGCGCTCGGGGATCCACTGGTAGAAGGCGGTCTCGAAGAGGGCGACGCGGGGAACAGAGGGAAGTTTTTCCCGGAAACGGCGGATGCCGGCGGCGTAGGGCGGGTTGTGCGCGGGTGCGAGGTCGGCGCTGTCGAGGAGCGCCTGCTCCACGCTCTCGTCGGCCTCGACACAGCCGGTGAGGGCGCCGCCGAAGACGGTCTTGAAGGCGACGGCGTCGAGGTCGGCCTCGGAGCGGAGCCGGCCCTCGGCCTTGAGCGCAGCGAGGCAGTCGTCGATGGCCCGGCCGTAGTCGGTCACGCGTTCGCAGCCTCCCTTGGCGACGGCGGAGACTTGCGCACCGTCGAAACGGAAGAGGCGGTATTTGAACGAGGTGGAACCGAGATTGGCGACGAGGATGTTCATGGCGGGGAGAACCGGAACGAAGGACGCGGGCGGGACGGGAGATTGAACGGGGCGGCGGCGACCCGGCGGGGGCCGCCGCCCCGGGGGACTGGACGCGTGTCACGACTCACGCGCCCATAAGTTCGGGGAAAGGAGCGGCGGGCGCTCAGGCGGCGGGAGCGGCGAGCCATTTGCCGAGGCCGGCGAGATCGTCGTGCGGGCGCGGTATCACCTGCACGGATACAATTTCGCCGACGCGGCGGGCGGCTTCGGCGCCGGCGTCGACCGCGGCCTTCACGGCGGCGACGTCACCACGGAACATGGCGGCGACGTAGCCGCTGCCGACGGCTTCGTAGCCGGTCATGGTGACGTTGGCGGACTTGAGGGCGGCGTCGGCGGCCTCGAGGAGGGTGATGAAACCTTTGGTTTCGATGATACCGAGGGCGAGTTGGGCCATGGCGGGAAAAGATTAAGGGTAATGATTTTGTGTAGGCCCGACCGCTGGTCGGGCTGCCAGACCGGCGGTCTGGCCTACAAGGGGAGATGATGTTGCTGCTTACTCAGAGGCCGGCCTGTTTGAGCAGGTCGGCGTGCGGGCGCGGGATGATGTGGGCGGCGACGAGTTCGCCGACGCGTTTGGCGGCCTCGGCGCCGGCGTCTACCGCGGCCTTCACGGAGCCGACGTCGCCTTTGACGATGACGGTGATGAGACCGCCGCCGATCTGGACGGTGCGCACGAGCTGGACGCTCGCGGCCTTGACCATGGCGTCGCTGGCTTCAACGGAGCCGACGTAGCCGCGGGTTTCTATCATGCCGATGGAATCACTCATGTTGAGGGGGGATTGGGAGGGTTGGGGCGGTGGGTGGGACGATTCGGGAAAACGGAGGTCGAGGGGGAGGCGGGCGGGCGGGGTTACTTGAGAAGCGAAACGGGAACGCCCGGTCGGAGCCCGCAGGCGTTGCCCTCGTCGGTGTCGATGTGCACCTCGAGCTTGAAGTCCTTGTGCACGCGCACGAAGAGGCGGTCGAAGGTGACGCCGAGTTCGCCGCCGACGCGGAGCTTCATGAAGTCGCCCTGCTTCACCTTGTAGAACGCGGCGTCGTCCGGGTGCATGTGGACGTGCGGCGCGGCGCGGATCACACCTTGGTCGAGCTCGAGGAAGCCGGCGGGGCCCATGAGCATGCAACCGGGCGTGCCCTCGATGTCGCCCGACTGGCGCACGGGGATGTCGAAACCGAGGGCGATGGAGTCGGTGAACGCGAGCTCGACTTGGTTGAGGTCGCGGCAGGGGCCGAGGATGCGGAGGTTGGAGATGACGCGGCTGCGCGGGCCGATGAGCGTGACGGACTCACGGGCGGCGTATTGATCCTTTTGATACAGCCACCTCATCGGCGTGAGCGTGCGGCCCTTGCCGAAGAGCGTCTCGACCGCCTCGGGGGTGAGGTGGCAGTGGCGCGCGCTGACGTTGACCACGAGGGGATTCGGCGCGGCGACCATGCGCGGCAGGGGGCGGCCGAGGCGGGCGTAGAGGGCGCGGCGCACCTGGTGCTCGATCTCGGCGCGATGCGGGAGGGTCGGGGGTGGCAGATGGGCGACCATGTGGGCGGCGGGCGGGGCTAGCGGCGGTGGCGGCGGAGCGACGACGAGGGCCTCGCGGCCGGGAGGGTGCGGCCGGCGGAGCGGTCCCATGCGGGTGTCGGCATGGATTTCATCGTGGGCATCTTAGCCGAAGCCGGCGGGGCGCGCGTGCTAGATTTTGATAGATATTGGTCGTTTATTGTCAGATTTTCTCACAATTACGCATCCCCCCGGGAGGCCGCACGGAGCCTTGGTGGACGGACGGCGAAAGAGGCGTTGCCACCCTTGAACATTACTCCACATCCATCCGCCCCTTAGTGGGTTAGCCCATACGCCAAGCCGGTGCCCCTACCTCCCGAGTTTGCCGCACGCGTCAAACTTCGCGCTTGGACGCCGCGCCCTCACCGTCCGATGGTTTCGCCCCCTCGCCGTGCCGTCACTCGAAGAACTGCTCCACACACTCCACACCGTTTTCGGCTACGACGGATTCCGCCCGCTCCAACGTGAGATCATCGAGACCTCCCTCTCCGGTCGGGACGTCTTCGCCCTCCTTCCGACCGGCGGCGGCAAGTCGATGTGTTTCCAGCTGCCCGCGCTGCACCGCCCCGGGCTCACCGTCGTCGTCTCGCCACTGATCGCGTTGATGAAGGATCAGGTCGACCAGCTTCAGGCCGCGGGCGTCGCCGCCACCTACCTCAACTCCACGCTCGACGCCGCCACCGCGCGCTCGCGCCTCGCCGGCCTGCACCGCGGCGAGTTCCGCCTCCTCTACGTCGCGCCCGAGCGTCTCATGCTCGACAACTGGAAGGAAAATCTCCGCGCGTGGAACGTCGCCTGCCTCGCGATCGACGAGGCCCACTGCGTCTCCGAGTGGGGACACGATTTCCGTCCCGAGTTCCGGCAGATCGCCCAGCTCCGCGAACTCCTCCCCGACGTGCCCGCCATCGCGCTCACCGCCACCGCGACCGAGCGCGTGCGCGAGGACATCGTCAAACACCTCCGCCTGCGCGATCCCGCCGTTTTCGTCGCCTCCTTCAACCGCCCCAACCTCAGCTACAAGGTCCTGCCGAAGGACAACCCGCTCAAACAGATCGTCGACTGGGTGCGTCGTCGCGAGGACGAGAGCGGCATCATCTACCACGCCTCGCGCGCCGCCGCCGAACGCACCGCCGAGGCGCTCGCCGGCCGCGGGTATTCGGCGCGCCCCTACCACGCCGGTCTCGATCCCGAGGAACGCGCCCGCAACCAGGAACTGTTTCTCCGCGACGAGACCAAGATCATCTGCGCGACGATCGCCTTCGGCATGGGCATCAACAAACCCAACGTCCGCTGGGTCATCCACTACGACCTCCCGAAAAACATCGAGGGCTACTACCAGGAAACCGGTCGCGCCGGCCGTGACGGCCTGCCCGGCGATTGTCTCCTCCTCTACAGCGCGGGCGACATCGCCAAGCAGACCCACTTCATCGACGAGATGACCGACGCCGCCGAGCAGCAGCGCGCGCGCACGCAGCTCCGGCTCATGTCACACTACGCCGAGGGCACCTCCTGCCGCCGCCGCGAACTCCTCGCCTACTTCGGCGAGACCTTCCCGCACGACAACTGCGGCGCCTGCGACAACTGCCTCGAACCGCGCGAGACCTACGACGGCACCCTCCACGCGCAGAAATTTCTCTCCTGCGTCTATCGTTGCCGCCAGGCCTCGCGCTTCGGCGTCGGCCTCAATCACGTCGTCGAGGTCCTCGTCGGCGCGAAGACCGAGAAGATCGAGCGCTGGGGCCACGACCGCCTCAGCACCTACGGCATCGGCGGCGACCTCTCGCGCCACCACTGGCTCGCGATCGGCCGCGAACTCCAGCGCCTGGGCTACGTCTGCCCCGGCACCGGCGAGTATCCCACGCTCGAGCTCACCGCCGAGGGCATGGAGGTCCTCAAATCCCGCCGCCCCGTCACGCTCACCAAACCCTCCGAGCACATCCCCAGGGCGAAACGCTCGCCGATCCGGCGCGACGGCGACGAGCAGTGCGACGAGATCCTCCTCGCCGAGCTCAAGAAGCTGCGCAAACGCCTCGCCGACGAACGCGAGGTGCCGGCGTATGTGATTTTTGGAGACAAGACCCTCCGCCAGATGGCGCGCCGCTACCCGACGCACGAGCGGGACATGGAGGGCATCTTCGGCATGGGCGAAAAGAAGCGCGAAGAGTTCGGCTCCACCTTCGCGCGCTTCATCGAGCAGTTCCTCGAAACCAACCCGCGCCAGAGCTTCAACGACTGACACGGTGATGGGCGGACGGAGAACCGGTTCGCACAAACGGGTCCGCATCCCGGTCCTCGCCCGAAGATCGGAGACCGCAAACGACGAAACGCCCCGACGTCGCCGTCACGAAACGCCCCTGCGGAAAAAGGCGGGGCTGTTTCGCTGCCCGGAAGAATCAGCCGGCCCGACGCCGGACGCCGGGGCGGACGGCGTCACTTCCCCGCCGCTCCGGCGGCCCAGTCGGGCACCACGCCGAGCTCGAGGCCGAAGACCCAGCCGCCCAGCAGCCACATCGCGCCGAGCAGGAGCGGCACCAGCGCGATGTTGAGCCACAAGCCCGCCTTGGCCATCTCCGGCAACGTGATGCGCCCGCTGCCGAACACGATCGCGTTGGGCGGCGTGCCCACCGGCATCATGTAGGAGCAGTTGGCCGCCAGCGCCGTCGGCACGACGAAAAGCAGGGGATTTTGCCCGAGGCTCAGGGCCAGCGCCGCCGCGATCGGCAGGAAGGTCGCGGCCGTCGCCGTGTTGCTCGTCAACTCGGTCAGCATGAGGATGCCGAAGCACACCACCGCGAGCGTCAGCACGACCGGCAAACCGTCGAGCGCGCCGCAAAGTTCGCCGAGATAGGTCGAAAGTCCGTGCTTCTCGATCATGCCCGCCAGGCTCAGGCCGCCGCCGAAGAGCAGCAGCACGTCCCAAGGCACGGACTTGGCGGTGTCCCAAGTCAGCACGAACTCGCCGCGACGGAAGTTCACCGGAATAAAAAAAAGCGCGAGCGCGCCGGCCATGCCGATCAACGTGTCGGTGACTCCGGGCAGGACCTTCGCGATGAGCGGTTGGGTGACCCAACCGAGCGCGGTCAACGCGAAGACCACGGACACGGTCACCTCGCCTCGCGTGAACCCGCCCAGCTTCGCGCGCTCCGCCGCGAACATCTCCGCCATCCCCTCGACCGGCTTGTCGTCGAGACGGAAGGAGACGCGCGTGAGCACGAAATAGACGATCGGCAGCGCGATGAGCGTCACGGGCACGCCGAGCAGCATCCATTGGCCAAAGCCGATCCGCACGTCGTAGACCTTTTCGACGTAACCCGCCAGAAGCGCGTTCGGCGGGGTGCCGATCAAAGTCGCCATGCCGCCCGTCGTCGCGCCGTAGGCGACCGCGAGGAGGAGCGCCGCCGAAAACGCCCGCCTTTGCCCGGTCGACACCGCACCGCCGGATTCCGCGAGCTGCGCCACCGAAATCGCGATGGGCAGCATCATGAGCGCCGTGGCGGTGTTGCTCACCCACATGCTGATGAGCGTCGAGGTGAGCAGAAACCCGCCCACCACGCGCGTGGGCCGCGTGCCGAGCGCTCCGATGAGATTCAAGGCCACGCGCCGGTGCAGGTTCCAGCGCTGCATCGCGGCCGCGAGCAAGAAGCCGCCGAGAAACAGATAGATGATGGGGTTGGCGTAGGGCGCCGCGGCGTCGCGGCCGTTGGCGAGCCCGAGCAGGGGAAACAACACCAGCGGCAACAACGCCGTCGCCGGAATCGGGATCGACTCGCTGATCCAGAACACCGCCATCAACAGCGCCGCGCCCGCCGTGCGCCAGCCCTCCACGCTCAGCCCCTCCGGCGGCGGCAAAACCAGCGTGGCGATCAGGCAAGCCGGACCGAGTATCCAGCCCGACCACTGGCGCAGGCCATAATGCGAAGGTTCCTCCACCGCCTCCTTGACGGCATGATCCAACGGGGTGTGCAAAGACATAGGGCGAAAGCGGCTCACGCTGGGCCCGCGCACCACGCCTTGTCCAGCCACCATGCGCGAAGAAAGGACCGTCTCGCGACCGCCCCCGACCGGTCGCCGATCTCGCTAAAACTCGATGCCCGCCTGCGCCGGCACGCCGACGTCGAAGGGGTGTTTGATCGCGCGCATCTCCGTGACGAGATCCGCCAACTCGATGATCTCCGGCGGCGCGCCGCGGCCCGTCAGCACAACGTGTTGATCCGCACTCTTCTTCTTCAACGCGTCCACGATCTCCGCCACCGGCAGGTAGCCGAGTTGGAGCACGACGTTCAGCTCGTCGAGCAACACGAAATCGATCTCCGGATTCGCCAGATGCTCCAGCGCCCGCGTCCAGCCGCGCCGGCAACACGCGATGTCCGCCGCGCGATCCTGCGTGTCCCACGTAAACCCCTCGCCGTAGTGATCCCAGGCGAGCAGCGGTCCGCGCAACAGGCGCTCCACATGGTCGTTGCTCGCCTTGATGAACTGCACCACCGCGACCTTGTTTCCGTGCGCGAGCTGCCGCGCCACCATGCCGAAGGCCGCGCTCGTCTTTCCTTTTCCGTCGCCGGTGTGACAGAGGATCAGCCCGCGCCGGTCCTTCGCCGCCCGCATCTTCGCGCGCATCTCCTCCTGCAAGGCGCGCATGCGCTCGCGATGCTCCTCCTCGGTCTCGGTTTGGTAGCTCTTTTTCATGGCGTCACAAAAACAGGGTCAGGCCCGGCGTCGTCTCCGCGCGCACGCGGAAAACCTCGAGCAACAACTCGGGCGTCAACACCTCCTCGGGCCGACCCGAGGCGCGCAACTCGCCGCGGTGCAAGACCGCCACGTGGCTCAGGCAATGCGCCACGCGCAAATCATGTAGCGAGAACACCACCGTGCCGCCGCGCCGCACCAGCTCGTGCGCGAGTTTCAGCACCTCGAGTCCGTGACGCGGATCGAGCGCCGCGAGCGGTTCGTCCCAAAGTTGCAACGGCGCTTCGGTCGCCAGCGCGCGCGCCAGCAACACACGTTGACGCTCGCCGCCCGAGAGCTCGTTCACCGGCCGCTCCGCGAGCGCGGTCAACTCCAGCCGCTCGAGCGCCGCGTCCACGCCGTCCTCGTCGTCGCCGTGCGCGAAACGCCCCTGCGCCACCACCGAGCGCACCGAAAACCCGAACTCGAAATGCGCCTCCTGCGGCACCCAAGCCGCGCGCCGCCCGCGGTCGAGCATCGGGATACGCGACAAAGGCTCGCCGTCCCACGCCACCGCCCCGCCCGGCCCCGGGGGCAAGATGCCGGCGGCGACTTGCAGCAGCGTGGATTTGCCCGAGCCGTTCGGCCCGACGAGCCCCACCAGCGCGCCGCGCGGGAAGGCGAGCCGCCCGAGACGCAGGCGGCCGGGCACGACGATGTCGCGCAGGGTCAGGCTGTCTTGCGCAGCATCCATAGGAAAAAGGGTCCGCCGATCATCGAGGTCACGATGCCCAGACGCAGGTCGCCGACGAGTCTTCCCGCGAGGTCGCAGACCACCACGAAAAACGCGCCCGCCACGAGCGAGAGCGGCACAAGCCGCCGGTGCTCCGGCCCCACCGCGAGCCGCAGGATGTGCGGCACGATCAGGCCGACGAAGCCCACCGTGCCCGCCACCGCGGTCGCGAGCGCGGCGAGCACGGTCGAGGCCGCGAGCAGTTTCCGCCGCAGCGCCGTCACGTCCACGCCGAGGCTCTGCGCCTCGCGCGGTCCGAGCGCGAGCAGGTCCATCGGACGCCCGAGCGGCCAGAGCAGCGCGCCGACGATCAAGATCGGCGCCGCCATCGCGACGTGTTCCCAGGTGCGATCCTCGATCCCGCCGAGCAGCCAGAACAGGATCTGCGTGTTTCGTTCGTATGAGGAAAGCACATACGTCGTGATCGCGCCGAGCAGCGCGTTGAGCGCCACGCCCGCGAGCAGCAGGCGCTCCGTGCTCGCGCCGCGCCGCGCCAGCCCGATCACCGCGAGCGTGGCGAGACTCGCGCCCGCCACCGAGGCGAGCGGCAAGACCCACAACGAAGTCGCCGTCGCGCCCGCCGCGATCGCCAGCACCGCGCCGGCCGTGCCGCCGCTGCTCACGCCGAGCAGGCCCGGCGAGGCGAGGCTGTTGCGAAAAAAGGCCTGCATCACCACGCCCGCCGCCGCCAGCGCCGCGCCGACCAGCGCGCCGACGCAGAGCCGCGGCAGACGGATCTGCCAGACGACCATCGCCGCGAATTCGTCGCGCCGCAGCAGGCCGTCGAAGACCTGCGCGAAGGTGAGCCGCGACTCGCCCACACAAAGCGACAACACCGAAACCGCCGCCAGCGCCACGCAGGTGATCCCCAGGTAGGACGGGACCGCCGATTTCGCGGAAACACGTCGCGGCACGCCCGGCGGTCGCGCCCCGCCTTTGGCACCGTTCCCCGTCTTCATTCGCGAAAAGCCTCCGGATGCAGCTCGCGCGCGAGCGCCTCGTAGGCGTCGACGCGGCGATGGCTCACGCAGCCGAGCATCCACGGCGCGAGGCGAACGACACGGATTTTTCGCCGCGCCATCATCTGCGGGTAAGGCGGCGTGTGTTGAAACTCTCCCGACTCGCTGCCGACCACGAACACGTCCACCGGCCACGCGAGCATCGCCTCGGTCGGGAGGCGCGCGAAGCCCTCGAGTTTGCCGAGCGTGCTCGCGAGGTTGTCCGCGCCGGCCCGCATGCAGAAGTCGTCGAAGGTCGTGCCGCGGCCCGCGAGCACGCCGTAGGTCGTGGGCGCGAGCGCCGCGACGCGCGGGCGATCCGCGAGACGTTTCGCGAGCGCCGCCACGCGCGCCTCGCCTTCGGCGACGATCCGCTCCGCACGAGCCGGAGCCTCGCCGCCGAGCTCCGCGGCGAGCGCGCGCAGCGCCGCGTGGGCGTCGGCGAGCGAGCCGTAGCGGTCGAAGGTCCAGATGCGCGCGCCGGCGCGACGCACCTGCGCGACAAGCTCGGGTCGCGAGTAGTCGGTGAGCAGCACCAGCGTGGGCCGATGCCGCAGGATCGTCTCCGCGTCGCCGCGCGTGAGCTGCGGAAACGCCTTCGCCTCCTCCGACACGGCGGAGAAGAGCGGATCGCGCGCGAGGTGCGAGAGCGCCGCGATCTGCGACGGCTCCGCGAGCGCGAGCAAAAGCTCGTCCGTGCCGACCGACTGCGAGACCACGCGCACGGCCGGCGACGCGAGGAGCGACGCGGCGAACGCGAGGAAGCAGGCGGCGAGAAGAGGGAGGCGACAGCGCATTCGACGGGGATCGGTCAAATGAAGGTGCGAACGCGTCCCGCGAAAGTCGACTGCGTGAAACGCGTCCGCGCCGGGCGACATGTTCAGAAGCGCCACTCCGCGCTCGCGTAGAAGGCGAGCGGCAGGCCGGGGTAGCCGGCGGTCTCCGAGTAGTTCTCGTCGAGGATGTTCTCCACGCGGGCGCGGAGCGTCAGGTCGCGGCGAGCGCGCCACGCGGCGAAGACGCGGACAACGGTGTAGTCCTCGGCGGATACGGGCGAATAAACGTCGCCGTCCACGCGATCGATCACCGCGCGCAGACCCGCGCCGACGCTCCAGGCCTCGGTGACGCGCCAGTCGCCGTCGAGCGTCACGCTGTGGCGCGGACGACGGATGAGACGCACGTCGTCGGTGAGGTTTTCCGCCTCCAGCCAGGTGTAGCCGGCGTGGAGCGTGACGTTGTCGAGCGGGCGGGCGACGAGCCCGAGCTCCACGCCGCGCGCCTCGGCGTCGGGAATGTTGATCGTGGCGAAGGTCACCGGATCGAAGCTGAAGAGGTCGTCGAAGCGCGTCTCGAAGTAGGTCGCGGAGACGAGGAGGCGTCCGCCGAAAAACTCCTGGTCCACGCCGACATCCCAGGCGCGCGAGCGCTCGGGCACGACGTTCGGATTGGCCGGCTGGAAGTAGGCGGGCACGCCGTAGCGGTCGTCGGCGCCCGGCGCCTGGAAACCCGTGCCGTAAGTCGCGCGCAGCTTGGTGCCGGAGGCGGGCAGACGCCAGGCGGCTCCGAGCCGGCCCGTGGTCTCGTCGCCGTAGCTCTCGAAGTGGTCGCGACGCAGGCCGGCGGTGAGCACGAACTCCTTCGCGGGCTTCACCGTGACCAAGGCGTAGCCCGCGACCTGATCCTCGACGTAGTCGGTGCCGGACCAGTCGTCGTGTTCGCGGTTGGCGCTGACGCCGGCGACGAGTTCCAGCCAGTCGGCCGCCTCCCAGGTGTTTTGCCACTCGAGCAGGCGGCGCTCGCTGGTCACGAGATCCGAACCGAAGCCGCTCGTGTAGGTGTATTCGCGACGATGCAGGCCGAGGGTGAGCCGCGAGCGGAAGTCCGCGCCGGGCGACCACTCGCCGTAGAGCGTGCCGAGCCGGTTGACGAAATCGACGTTGCCCGAGAACGGGAACGTGATCGAGCCGGGCTCCTCGTAGTCGCTGCGCTGGCCGCGGTAGGTGCCGCCGAAGACGAACACCGGGCTGACCGCGACGTCGACGCGCAGGGCGGCGTTGGTCGCCTCGTAGGCGTTGTTCGCGCGCTCGTTGTCTGTGCGTTCGTGCGACACCGACGCGCTCACGCCGACGTGCCGGTCGCCGCCCGACACCGCGAGCGACGCGCCCGCCGCGCCGAAGGAGCCGCCGCTCGCGGACGCCACGCCCTGGAGCGGGCCGCAGCCGCGCGCGGTGTCGACGAGGATCACGCCGCCGATGGCGGAGCTGCCGTAGAGCGTGCTTTGCGAGCCGCGCAGCAACTCGACGCGATCGACGCCGACGAGATCGGCGCCGCCGAGGAAGGGATTGTAGCGCGCACCGCGGGAGTTCATCGGCACGCCGTCGACCACGAAGAGCGTGTGGTCGGAGTTGGCGCCGCGGATGAAGATCGAGCTGGCCGCGCCGGGCGCGCCGGCGTTGACCACGGTCACGCCCGGCTGGCGACCGATCGCGTCGGGCAGGTCGACAATCTGGTAGGTTTGCAGCTCCTCGAGCGAGAGGAGCGTCACCGAACTCGACGCGTAGGCGGGGTCCCGCGGCGTGCGCGTCGCGGAGACGACGACGGGCGGGAGCTCGAAGGTGTTTTCCGCCTTGGGCGAAGCGGAGGGGATCGCGAGATCCGGCGCGGGCGACGGCGTCGGCGGCGCGGATGTCTCCTGCGCGTGCAGGACGGAGACCGGGGCCGTCGCGGCGAGGGCCGAGGCGGCGATGACGAGGGAACGAAGCCGGCGCGCGTGAACGACGCGGCGGCGACGGGGGACTGGATTCATTTCGGTTGTCTGATCGGTGGTGCGAGCAGACGAACCGCGAATCGCGCCGACTCCGGCCGCTCAGGGGACGGACGAGCGGCGGATCGCGACTGCCATGCTCTCACGCTTCATTTTTGCGATGAAGATTTCGCGACCGGTCGCCCGCAAAAGTTCGACGACCGACGCGTGAGACGACTCGGAACAGATCTTCGGACTCCGTGCTTCAGACCTCGCTCCTCGCCTTCACCGGGCTGCTAACCCGATTGGCTTTGCCCTCGCCGTTCGCCGACGAGGTGGGAGTTTGTGGCACGATACCGCAGCGCAACTGTGGCCGGTTCTCACGGCCTTCCCTGATTCCGAAACGTGCAAAGAACGCGAACGAAGCCGACCTTCCAAATCGGAGCGCCACCATGCGAGCCTTCTTCGCCTTCATGACTTGGCGAAAGCTGCGCGCACGTTGCTCCCCGAATCGAACTGCCGGAGACCCGCATTAAACATATCAACATATCAGAAAGTAAAGATATGTTTTTGACGACAGAGGGGAAATACCCTTCCGTCGGCTGCTCATCGGACTCTCTCGCCCCTCGGCGTGGGGCTTTCGACCTTCGATTCTCATCTCTCTTTTCTCATGTCCGCCTCCCCCTCCCTCTCGCCGTCTCCCGCCGAAACCGAGCTTCGCCGCCTCCTCGCCGAGCGCGTCGCGATCATCGACGGCGCCATGGGCACCACCATCCGCACCTACGGCGTCACCGAGGAGCAGGCGCGCGGCACGCGGTTCAAAAACGCCCCCAAGGACCTGAAGAACAACGGCGACATCTACTCGCTCACCCAGCCCGACATCATCTGCGACATCCACCGGCGTTTCCTCGAGGCCGGCGCGGACATCATCGAGACCAACACCTTCTCCGCTACCGCCATCGGCCAAAGCGAGTTCTTCATCGAAGACCCGCGCGAACACGGCGGACGCAAAGACCCGGCCTTCTACCAAAAGGTCATCGAGGACAAATTCCTCCAGGAGCTCGCGCACGACATCAACTTCACCTCCGCGCGCCAGTGCCGCGAGTGGGCCGACCGCGTCGCCAACGCCACCGGCCGCCGCCGTTACGTCGCCGGCGCGATCGGGCCGCTCACCGTCTCGCTCTCCAACTCGCCCGACGCCGACGACGCCGGTTTCCGCGTCATCACTTTCGACCAGGTCAAGGCCGACTACCGTCGCCAGATCCGCTCGCTCATCGCCGGCGGCGTGGACCTCCTGCTGGTCGAGACGATCTTCGATTCGCTCAACGCCAAGGCCGCGCTCGTCGCCATCGAGGAGATCTTCGCCGAGGACAACATCCGTCTCCCGCTCATGATCTCCGCCGCCGTCGGTCGCGGTGGCGAAACCATGATCTCCGCGCAGACCGTGGAGGCGCTGTGGAACGCCGTCAGCACGCACAAGCCGCTCTCCATCGGCCTCAACTGCTCCATCGGCCCCGACCTCATGCGGCCCTTCCTCGCCGAACTCGCAGAGAAAGCCGACGACACGTTTATCTCCGCTTATCCGAACGCCGGCCTGCCGAATCCGCTCACGCCGACCGGCTTCGACCTCGAGCCCGCCGACATGGCGCGCTTCATGGGCGAGTTCGCCGACGCGCACATTTGCAACATCGCCGGCGGCTGCTGCGGCAACACCCCCGAGCACATCGCCGCCATCGCCACCGCGCTCAACGGCAAGCAACCCCGCAAACCCATCGCCCGCCGCGTCGCGTCGGCGTCCACCGACGTCGCCGCCGCCAACGCCGCTCTCCCGCCACGCCCTCTCCGCCTCTCCGGCTCCCTCCCCTTCACGCAGCAGCTCGGCTCCTTCCTCATGGTCGGCGAGCGCACCAACGTCGCCGGCTCGCCGAAGTTCGCGAAGCTCATCAAGGCCGGCAATTTCGAGGAGGCCATCTCCGTCGCCCGTCAGCAGGTGGACAACGGCGCCAACGTCATCGACGTGTGCATGGACGACGGCCTCATCGACGGCGTCGCCGCGATGACACGTTTCCTGCAGCTCCTCGCGAGCGAACCCGAAATCGCGAAGGTCCCCGTGATGGTGGACTCGTCCAAGTGGGAGGTCATCGAGGCCGGCCTGAAATGCCTCCAAGGAAAAGGCATCGTGAACTCCATCTCGCTCAAGGAGGGCGAGGCGAAGTTCATCGAGCAGGCGCGCACCATCCTCCGCTACGGCGCGGCCGTCGTCGTCATGGCCTTCGATGAAAACGGCCAGGCCGCCACCTACGCCGAAAAAATCCGCATCTGCGAACGCGCCTACCGCCTGCTCGTGGACACCGTCGGCTTTCCGCCCGAGGACATCATTTTCGACCCCAACATCCTCACCGTCGGCACCGGCATCGAGGAGCACAACAACTACGCCGTCGATTTCATCGAGGCCACGCGCTGGATTAAACAAAACCTCCCGCACGCGAAGGTCAGCGGCGGCGTCTCCAACGTCTCCTTCAGCTTCCGCGGCAACAACCCCGTGCGCGAGGCGATGCACGCCGCATTCCTCTACCACGCCATCGCCGCCGGCATGGACATGGGCATCGTCAACCCCGCCATGCTCGAGGTTTACGAGGAGGTGGACAAGGAGCTCCTCGTCCTCGTCGAAGACGTCCTCCTCAACCGCCGCCCCGACGCTACCGAGCGCCTCGTCGACTACGGCGAAAAGCTCAAAGCCTCCGGCGCGGTCAAGGACCAGAAGGCCGACATCGCCGTCCTCGAAGCCTGGCGCCAGGGCACCGTCGAGGAACGCCTCTCGCACGCCCTCGTCAAAGGCATCGACGCTTGGATCGACGCCGACACCGAGGAAGCACGCCAGAAATACGGCAAGCCGCTCAACATCATCGAGGGCCCGCTCATGGACGGCATGCGCGTCGTCGGCGACCTCTTCGGCGCGGGCAAAATGTTCCTCCCGCAGGTCGTGAAATCCGCCCGCGTGATGAAGAAGGCCGTCGCCTACCTCCAGCCCTTCATGGAGGCGGAAAAAGCCGCGCTCCTCGCCGCCGGCGGCACCGCCAAGCCGCAGGGCCGCATCGTCATGGCCACCGTCAAAGGCGACGTCCACGACATCGGCAAAAACATCGTCGGCGTCGTCCTCGCCTGTAACAACTACGAGGTCATCGACCTCGGCGTGATGGTGCCCTGCGAAAAAATCCTCGCCGTCGCGAAGGAGAAAAACGCCGACATCATCGGCCTCTCCGGACTCATCACCCCCTCGCTCGACGAGATGGTCCACGTCGCGAAGGAGATGGAGCGCCAGTGTTATAAGATTCCGCTCCTCATCGGCGGCGCCACCACCTCCGCCGCGCACACCGCGGTGAAGATCGCCCCGCACTACTCCGAGCCCGTCATCCACGTGCTCGACGCCTCGCGCGTCATCGGCGTCGTGTCGCAGCTCCTCAATCCCGACAACAAGCCCGCCTACGTCGCCGAAGTCCGCGCCAAGCAGGAAAAATCCCGCGAGGCCTTCGCCAACCGCCAGCAACGCCGCCCCATCCTCCCGCTCGCCGAGGCCCGCGCCCGCGCCTTCAAATCCGACTGGAGCGCGATCGACATCCCGCGCCCCGAGTTTCTCGGCACGCGCGTCTACCGCGACGTATCCATCCAGACACTACTCGACGAAGAGTTCATCGACTGGGGCCCCTTCTTCAGCGCGTGGGAACTCCACGGCCGCTATCCCGACATCCTCAAGGACGAGGTCGTCGGCGCCGAAGCCACGAAGCTTTTCGCCGATGCGAAAAAAATGTTCGAGCGCATCATCGCCGAGAACCGCTTCCAGCCGCAGGCCGTGCAAACCTTCTGGCCCGCCAACAGCGTCGGCGACTCCGTCGAGATCTACGCCGACGAAGCGCGTTCGCAGGTCCTGCACACCTTCCACTTCCTGCGCCAGCAACTCGACCACGACGGCGGCAAGCCCTGCCTCTGCCTCGCCGACTTCGTCGCGCCGCGCGACAGCGGTCGCATCGACTACCTCGGCCAGTTCGCCGTGACCGCCGGCCCCGGAGTCGAGAAATTCGCCGCCGAATTCAAAGCCGCTGGCGACGACTACAACGCGATCCTGGTGCAGGCTCTCGGCGACCGCGTCGCCGAAGCGTTGGCGGAATACTTCCACAAAGAAGAACGCGACCTCTGCGCCTTCGGCCGCACGGAAAACCTGAGCCCCTACGACATCATCCACGAAAAGTATCGCGGCATCCGTCCGGCCCCGGGTTATCCGGCCTGCCCCGACCACCGCCACAAGCCGCAGATCTGGAACCTCGTCCCGGTCGAAAAAGAAATCGGCATCCGCCTCACCGAGAGCTGCGCGATGACCCCCGCGAGCTCGGTCAGCGGTTTCTATTTCAACCACCCCGAGTCGAAATACTTCGGTGTCGGCAAAATCGGGAAGGACCAGATCGAGGACTACGCCGCTCGCACCGGCGCACCAGTCGCCGAGCACGAACGCTGGCTCGGCTCCTACCTGGACTACGATCCGGCCTAACCACGTAGCGGAAGCGCGGAGCGCTTTCGCCACCCGCCGAAAACGAAACGGCTCCGCCGTTCCGCTACACCACGCCTCCAGCCCGTAGCGGAACGACGGAGTCGTTTCGCCGCATCCACCCGCGCGCCCTCTTTCGCTACTTTCGCCTCGTCGCGAATCCGCCGCGCCGTTTCGTTGCATCACCGTGGAAGCCAAACTTCCCATCGACCACGCCCGGCTCCCGCGTCTCGAACCCTCCGCCTATCGCGGACATGCCTGCGTCCACTGGTCGATGAGCCTGCAAGACCGCGCCACCGACTGGCTCGACGACTCGCACCACGCCGCAATTCGCGAGCTCCTCCTGCATACCTGCCACCGCTACGCGCTCGCCTGCCCCGCCTACTGTCTGATGCCGGACCACGGCCACTTCCTCTGGCAAGGCCTTGCCGACGAAGCCGACCAACGCCTCGCCGTCGCTTGGTTTCGCCGTCAATGGAACGCGCTTCTCGCGCCCGCCCGATCGCTACAACGACAAGCCCACGACCACGTCCTGCGCGACGTCGAACGCACCCACGACGCGTTTCCGAAAATCGCCACCTACATTTTCCAAAATCCCGAACGAGCCCAACTCGTGCCCCATTGGCACGATTGGCCCTACCTCGGTGCGATCATGCCGGGTGTGCATCCGCTCGATCCCCGCGTCCCCGATTTCTGGGACCGATTCTGGCGCGAGCATCATCGCCGCATTGGCGTTCCACCCACCCCACCCCCGTAGCGGAACGGCGGAGCCGTTTCGTAGCGTCGTCTCTCCCGCGCCATACTGCGCTCCCACGTCGTTCACCAACTCCTCGCCCTCCACGAAACGACTCCGTCGTTCCGCTACACGCTCACCGCCCCGCCTCCCGGAAAAACTCCACCAGCGCCCCCGTCGCCCGCGTCGCCACCCGTCCCGCGCGCCGGATGATCCCGATCGAGCGCCGCAGGCCCGCCAGCTCCACGTAACGCACCGCGCCGGCCTCTTTGTTTGCGCCCCGCCCCGCCCCCGCCGCCTTCGCGCACGCCATCTCCGGCACCACCGACACGCCCCAGCCCGCCGCCACGAAGGCCCGCACCGTCTCGATCTGTGCGCTGCGAAAACTCACCCGCGGCGCAAAACCCTCCATCCGGCAAAACGCCAGCGCCTGCCCCGCCAGGCAGTGCCCCTCCTGCATCAGGATAAACGGCTCCGCCTCCAAATCCGCCAACGCCAGCCGCCGCTTCTTCGCCAGCGCGTGCGTCGCCGGCAGCGCGATCAACAGCGGCTCGTCAAACAGCTCCTCGCTCTCCAGCCCGCGCCGCTCCACCGGCAAACTCACCAGCGCCAGATCCACCTCCTTCGCCAACACGGCCCGCACGAGTTGCTCCGTCGTGTCCTCGTGCACCTCCACCTCCACCTCCGGATACTCCGTCGCGAACTGCTGCAACCGCCGCGGCAGATAATACGGCGCCACCGTCGGCAAGGCTCCCAACACCACCCGCCCGCGCACCGAGTGCCCCGCATCCCGCACGCTCTCCCGCGCCGCCTCGAGTTCGTCCAGCACCCGCTCCGCATGCGCCCGCAGCCGTTCGCCCGCCGGCGTCAACGACACCGCCCGACGCGTGCGTTCGAACAACCGCTCCCCCAGCTCGTCCTCCAGCTTCATGATCTGCTGGCTGAGCGACGGCTGCGCCACCCGACACTGCTCCGCGGCCCGGCTGAAATTCGCCGTCCGCGCCACCGCCAAAAAATACCGCAGTTGATGTATCTCCATAGCTTTTTCCTATTACTGTGAGAACAAGTTAATATTTCACGCCTATTTTCTTCCCCGGTAATCTCCCGGGACAATGTCTTCCCAGAATCCCTCGTCTCCCTCCTCCGGCACCCCTCCCGTCCTCACCACCGCCTCGGGCATCCCCGTCGCCGACAACCAAAACTCCCTCACCGCCGGCCCCCGCGGCCCCGTCCTCCTCCAGGATTTCCACCTCCTCGAGAAGCTCGCCCACTTCAACCGCGAGCGCATCCCCGAGCGCGTCGTGCACGCCAAGGGCTCCGCCGCCTACGGCAAGCTCACCATCACGAAGGACATCACCAAATATTCGAAGGCCGCCATCTTCTCGAAGGTCGGCAACGAGTGCGAAGCCTTCCTCCGCTTCTCCACCGTCGCCGGCGAGCGCGGCGCGGCCGACGCCGAGCGCGACGTGCGCGGTTTCGCCGTCCGCTTCTACACCGAGGAGGGCAACTGGGACATCGTCGGCAACAACACCCCGGTCTTCTTCATCCGCGACCCGTTAAAATTCCCCGACTTCATCCACACCCAGAAGCGCGAGCCCCACACCAACCTCCGCAGCAACACCGCCGCCTGGGACTTCTGGTCGCTCTCCCCCGAATCGCTCCACCAGGTCACCATCCTCATGAGCGACCGCGGCATTCCGAAGAACCTGCGCCAGATGCACGGCTTCGGCTCGCACACCTACTCCTTCATCAACGCCCTCGGCGAACGCCACTGGGTGAAGTTCCACTTCAAGTCCCTCCAGGGCATCGCCAACCTCACCGACGAGGAAGCCGCCGCCGTCGTCGCCAACGACCGCGAGTCCTCGCAGCGCGACCTCTTCCACTCCATCGCCGACGGCAACTACCCGCGCTGGCGCTTCTGCATCCAGGTCATGACCGAGGAGCAGGCGAAGAACTTCCGCTTCAATCCCTTCGACCTCACCAAGGTCTGGTCGCAAAAGGAGTTCCCGCTCATCGAAGTCGGCGTCCTCGAACTCAACCGCAACCCGCGCAACTACCACGCCGAAGTCGAGCAGGTCGCCCTCGCGCCCTCCAACATCGTCCCCGGCGTCGGCTTCTCGCCCGACAAGATGCTCCAGGCCCGCATCTTCTCCTACGCGGACGCGCAGCGCTACCGCCTCGGCGCCAACTACCAGCAGCTCCCCGTCAACGCCCCGCGTTGCCCGGTGTTCAACTACCAGCGCGACGGCGCCATGCGCTTCGACTTCTCGAAAGACGTCGCCCCCAACTACGAGCCCAACTCCTTCGGCGGCCCGAAGGAATGCCCGGCCTTCGCCGAGCCCGCTCTCAAGCTCGAAGGCGACGCCGACCGCTACAACCACCGCGACGGCAACGACGACTACACGCAACCCGGCGACCTCTTCCGTCTCCTCAAGCCCGACGAGCAGGACCGCCTCTGTGGCAACATCGCCCGCCACATGACCGGCGTGCCGCAGGAGATCCAGCTCCGCGCCATCTGCCACTTCTTCCGCGCCGATCCGAACTATGGTCTGGGCGTCGCCAAAAAGCTCGGCCTCGACATCAGCGAATTCGTCGCAAAGGCCCAAGCCCACGGCCAGACCCGCGGATAAGGTTCACCACGTCTCCATCCCGCGCCACGCGGCAATTCGTCTCGGGGCGAGGGAGCCGCCTCATCCAAGCGCGCCGCACCCCGGCGCGCTTTTGTTTGTCGTCCATGCATCGTCGACGACCGCACTCCGCGGCCTCCCTCGCGCACGAAATCCCGCTTTTCGTCAGGATCGCCGACGTCGCCCGGCGAGGACCGCCGTTCCCGCCGCGAGCGCGACCAAGGCCGCGAACGACACAGGCTCCGGGATCGGCGAGACGAGATCGAACCCGACCTCGTTGCCCCAGATGTCGATCGCGATCACCCGCAGGCGGCGGCCTCCCGCCGCATAGGGCCCCCACCAAGCCTCGGACACGATGAGTTCGGCGCGCCACTCGGTGTCTCCGAACGCGCTGGTGGGCTGATCGAGGGGATGACGCCGTCGAGGAAATCGGCGAAGTGGTGCTCGAGAATGACGATGTTTCCGCCGGACGCGGTGGTGCGATAATCGTAGAAACAACCGTCGAGCGGCGCGACGATGACGTCGATGTTGAGTTCGCCGTCGATGTCGATGCCGCGATGCCAATCGTATTTGCCCGTGCTAAACTGCTGCCGCGGACCGAAGGCGAAATCGACTGGAGCGAACATACGAAGAGGGAAGCCGGAGAACGGACGCCCGTCGCCTGCATTACCTCCCCAGGGCGACAAGCGCGGATTCGCCCCGCCCGCTCCCGTTTGGGAGCGGACGGGCCCATGAATTCCGCGTGTCGTCGCCTCACGGCCGGGGCCGCGCCGACCTGCGTCGGCCCTGCGGCTTACAGCAGCTTGCCCGGCTCGTAGCTCGCGGCGCCGGGGGTCTTTTTGACGATGGCCGCGACGGTCTTCACGAAAGCGTCGACCTGCTTGGGGGCCGCGCCGACGAAGCGTTTGCCGTCGGCGAGGATCGCGCGGAGCTTTTTCTCCGGAAGGCCGAGGCGGGTGTCGGCGGCGAGGAGTTTCACCAGATCGCTCTCGCCTACTCCGCTGCGGATCGCCTTCGCGGCGGCGAGGGCGTTTTCCTTGATCGCGAGGTGCGCGGTCTCGCGGCCCACGCCCGCCTTCACGGCCTCCATGAGGATCGTGGTCGTGGCGAGGAAGGGCAGCTGGCGCTGGTTTTCGGCGGCGATGGCGGCGGTGAAGACGTCCATCTGGTTGAGCACGGCGAGCAGGGTCTCGAGCAGGCCGTCGATCGCGAAGAAGGCGTCGGGCAGGGCGACGCGGCGCACGACCGAGCAGGAGACGTCGCCCTCGTTCCACTGGTGGCCGGCGAGCGCGCCGGTCATCGTCACGTAGCCAGAGAGAATGGTGGAGAAGCCGCAGATGCGCTCGCAGTTGCGGGCGTTGACCTTGTGCGGCATCGCGGAGGAGCCGACCTGGCCCTTCTGGAAACCCTCGGTGAGCAGGCCCTGGCCGGCCATGAGGCGGAGCGTGGTGGCGAAGCTCGCCGCGCCGGCGCCGAGCTGGTGAAGCGCGGACACGACCTCGAAGTCGAGCGAGCGCGGATACACCTGGCCGACGCTGCCGAGCGCGCCGCCGAAGCCGAGGTGTTTCACGATGCGGGCCTCGAGCTTGGCGACCTTGGCGGCGTCGCCGTCGAAGAGGGTGAACTGGTCGAGCTGCGTGCCGACCGCGCCCTTCAGGCCGCGCACCGGGTAACGCGCCGCGAGCTCGACGATGCGCTTGTGCGCGGCGAGAAGCTCCTCGCCGAACATCGCGAGGCGCTTGCCGAGCGTGGTCGGCTGGGCGGGCACGTTGTGCGTGCGGCCGGTGAGCATGAGGTCGCGGCAGGTCCTGGCGCGCGCGGCGAGCTTGTTCAGCGCGGCGGCGGACTTCATGCGCACGACGGCGAGGGAGCGCGCGATCTGGAGCTGCTCGACGTTCTCGGTGAGGTCGCGCGACGTAAGGCCGAGGTGGATACACTCGTGGCCGGCGAGGGCGTTGAAGGATTCGATGCGCGCCTTCACGTCGTGGAGCGTGACGCGCTCGCGGGCGTCGATGTCGGCGAGGTCGATCTTGTTTTTGACCTTCTCGTAGGCGGCGATGGCCTTGGCCGAGATGGCGAGGCCGAGCTCGCGCTGGGCCTTCATGACCGCGATCCAGTAGTCGCGTTCGATGGCGATGCGACCGGTCGGGGACCAGATATCCTTGATGAGAGGCGAGGCGTAGCGCTCGGCGAGGACGTTGGGAATCGACATGATAAAGGCACAGACCAACGCGCCCGCGGCCCGACGCCAAAACCAAAATCAACCGCCGGCGGCCGCCCCTCGCCACCCCGACCTCACCTCGCGCCACCAAAGATTTGCGAGACCCGCCCCACGACCAACTCAGCCCAGGCACTTCACCGCCAGCTCGCGCATGACGGCGGGTTCTTCCTTCGGCCTCCGGATGATCTGCTCAAAGGCCTCGGCGAGCGCGATCTGGATGTCGATGTGGTGTTTGAGCGGCCACACCTTCGCGCCGGCGGCGAGTTTGCCCACATACCATGCGTTCTGGCTGAAAAGGTTGGCCGCGTTCTTCTCGCCCGCCCCGACGAAATATTTCCCGTAGACGGACGCCGCGCGCTCGATCGCGCCCTTGTCCGGCGCCCGGCCGCCCTGCGGAGCGAGGGCGCGGAGCTGGATGAGCAGGCGGTTGCGGTTTTGCATCGAGCTGAGCAGCGGACGCGCGCTCTCGCCGGCGAAGAAATGCCGGTCGAAGGCCGCGAGCGTGCCTCGCAGGTCGCCGCGGAAAAACAGCTCGGTCGCCTCGAAAAAATCGCCTTCCGCCATGTTGGGCGTGAGCTCCTCGACGTCGGCCTCGGTGATCTTCTTCCCCGAATCGGCGTAGGCGGCGAGCTTGTGCACCTCGCTCACGAGGAAGCGCGTGTTGGCCCCGCTGCGCGCGATGAGCAGCGAGAGCGCGTCGCGCTCGATCTCGACGCCGAGCGACTTCGCCTCGGCGAGCGCGGTCATCGCCAGCGCCTCGGCCGCGTCATCCGAGCTGGCGGCGCCGACGAAACTGAAATCGGCGTTCTTCTCGCACCATTTGTAGAAACTCTTCCGGCGATCGACGGGCGAGGCGGTGATGAGCACGGCGACCTCGGCGGGGTTGATCGAACCCAGCAGTTGCTGAAGCCCCTCGAGCGCGGCCTTCACCGTCTCGGAGTTTCCGGTGCGCGAATCCGCCAGGAAGTTGACGTCCTTGAACCACACGAGGCGGCGCCCGCCGAACATCGACACGGTCTGCACGCTGTCGCGGAAACGCGCGATCGCGGTCTCCACCTCGTCGACCGTGTTGGCGAAGCCCGCGATCGTCTCGCGGGAAAACTCGTCCGTGATCTCGGCGGCGAGCTTGTCGTAGTGCGCGCGCCCCATCCGTCCGACGAGAAAGTCGTCGGCGCCGCAGATGAAGGTGAAGGGCTTGTCGGCGGAGGCTGCCATGCGGAACGAGCAGTCCACACGTCGGCGGCGCGGGTGCAAGACACGGAAACGTCCGGCGAAAAAACAGGAGGAACGCGCCGGCCGCTTGCGCGATTCCGCCCTGCATTGCCCCTGCCCGGGTTACGGCATCGTTTCACACCTCAAACCTGGGATATCCCCGCGCCACGCACCGGAGCCGCGCCGATGGCGCGGCCGCCTTTCGCCCGTTACCTTGGCGACATGAGCATCATGAGCACACGCGCCCTGTTGTTGCTGCTGCCCCGGCTCGCCTGCCTCGCTCCGGCCATTTCCTTCGCCGCGGCGGCCGACGAGAAACCGAAGGAGGTCAAAACCGTGCTCAGCGAACCGAAGCCGAGGGAAACGCCGGTGACCGAAAAACTTGCGCCCAGCTCGCGACTCACCTCCGCGATCGCCACTTTCGTCGCGGCCAAAGTCGCGCCCGCCGTCGAGGGCACCGAGGTTCACATCGTGGCGTCTTCGGGCAGCATGCGGCCGGCTTTCGACGACAACACCGTGCTGCTCTCCGAGCCCGCCCCTTTCGGCGAACTCCAGGTCGGCGACATCGTGATCTACCGCCGAAAACAGGACTCGGCGCCGATCGCGCATCGCATTCTCGAGCAGCGCGACGGCGGCTATTGGACGAAAGGCGACTACAACGACAAGATGGACGACGAACTCGTGACGGAGGAGAACTACCTCGGTCGCGTCTACGGCATCCTCTTCACCACGCGCTCGGGCAAAGCGCCGCTCCCCGACGCGCTTCGCACGCCGGAAACCACCGGCGCGAAGCCCGAGTCGTCTCAGGCCGGCTCCTGAAACTGCAGCGCGTGGAGGCGCGAGTAGAGGCCGCCGCGCTCGACGAGCTCCTCGTGCCGGCCCATCTCGACGAGACGGCCCTGCTCCATCACGAGGATGATGTCCGCGCGCTGGATCGTGCTGAGGCGATGCGCGATGACGAAGGTCGTGCGGTTGTTCATCAGGCGGTCCATCGCCTGCTGGATGAGGCGCTCGGACTGGGTGTCGAGCGCGCTCGTCGCCTCGTCGAAGATGAGGATGCGCGGGTCCTTCAGGATCGCGCGCGCGATGGCCACGCGCTGGCGCTGGCCGCCGGAGAGCTTCGCCCCGCGCTCGCCCACCACCGTCGAATAGCCGTCGGGCAGCTTGGAGATGAACTCGTCCGCGTTGGCCGCCCTCGACGCCTCGAGGATCTGCTCGCGGGTGGCGTCGGGACGGCCGTATTTGATGTTATCCTCGAGCGTTCCGGAGAAGAGGATGTTGTCCTGAAGCACGATGCCGATCTGGCTTCGTAGCGATTCGGTGGATACGGAACGCACGTCGTGCCCGTCGACACGCACCTCCCCGGAGGCGACGTCGTAGAAGCGCGCGAGGAGGTTGATGATCGTGGTCTTGCCCGATCCGCTGGGGCCGACGATGGCGACCATCTTGCCCGCCGGGATGCGGAAGCTCACGTCGGTGAGCGTGCGCGGGCGCCCCTTGCCCGGCGGCTCGAGCTCGTAGTCGAAGCTCACGTTGACGAACTCCACCTCGCCGCGAACCGGCGCCGGCAGCGAGGGCTTCCCGGCGTCGTCGGCGACCTCGGGACGGGTGTCGAACACGGCGAAGATGTTCTCGAGCGCGGTGTTCGCGCGCTGGAGCACGGTCGCGAGGTCGACGAAGCGCACGATCGGCGGGAAGACGTAGACGATGTAGGCGTTGAAGGCCACGAGCGTGCCCACCTGCATGTCGTCGCGGATCACGAGCCAGCCGCCGTATCCCAGCACGATCAGGCCGCCGAGCGAGCCGAGCACGTCGGCGATGACGGCGAGGCGCGTGTTGCGCATCACGATCCGCGAATAGTTGAAATAGTCGGCGTTGATGCCCTCGGCGAAGGCGTCTCCCTCGCTCGCCTCGCGGTTGAAGGACTTCACCACGCGCGCGGCGGCCACGCGCTCCTGGAGGAAGCCGATCACCTTGTCCCAGTTGTCGCGATGCCGGCGCGCCTCGAGCTTCATCTTCCGCCGGTTGTAGAAGTAGTTCAGGGCGAAGAGGGGCAGCACGAGCGTGACCGCCAGCGCGAGACGCCACTCGACCCAGTAGAGAAAACAGAGCACGCCGACGATGGTGACGGTGTCGGCGATGAGGTTGATGAGGAAGTTGTTCGTCAGCGAGTAGAGCTCGTTCGAGTCCTGCGAGATGCGGCTCACCACCTTGCCCGTCTGGTTCGCGTCGAAGTAGCGCAGCGAAAGCGACTGCATGTGGCGGAAGAGCGCGATGCGCATGTCGCAGGTCACCCGCATGGCCGCGTATTGCAGCACGCGGTTGCGCCAGAGCGTGAGCAGACCCCGCGCGAGGAACAGCCCGGTGAACACCATGAGCAGCGTGGCGAGCTTGCCGATGTTTTTGTCCGGCAGCGCCTCGTCGATGACGAGCTTGAGGATCCACGGCGCCGGCAGGGTGACCACCGTCGCCAACAGGATGAGCGCGACGCCCAAGGCGATCTTTGGCGCCTGCGGGCGGACGATGCCGAGGAAGCGTTGAAAGGGAGTGGGCTGTGACGACGGGTCGGCGGCGGAGGCCATGGGTTGCGAAGATACGCGTGTCGACCCTTCGCCATTCGGGCCAGCGTCGCGAGCGGAAAACAGACTCCCGCGGAGAACGACGGGGAAAATCGAGACCTTGTCCGAACGCGAAGCGCCGCCCACCGTGGAGCGATGTCCGCCCGCCGCCTCGACCAACTTCTCGCAAATCTCGGCTACTGCTCGCGTCGCGAGGTGCGCGCCTGGTTGAAAGCCGGCCGAGTCTCGGTCGCCGGCAAGATCGCGGACGACCCCGGGGTGAAACCCGCGCCCGCCGCCGTGCGCGTCGACGGCGAACCGCTCGACCACCCCGACGGGCTGCTCCTTCTCGTCAACAAGCCGCTCGGTCTGACCTGCTCGCACGACCCGCGCGAAGGTCCGCTCATCTACGATCTGCTTCCGGCCCGCTGGCGCGCCCGCAATCCGCTCGTCACCTCCGTCGGACGTCTCGACAAGGACACCTCCGGCCTGATCCTCCTCACCGACCACACCGAGCTCGTCCACCGGCTCACCTCGCCGAAGCACAAGGTCCCGAAAGTCTACCGCGCCACGACCGACCGCGACCTTTCCCCCGATCTCGTCCCGCTCTTCGCCTCCGGCACGATTCGACTCGACGGCGAAAAGGAGCCCTGCGCGCCCGCCGAACTCCGCCTCCTCGGCCCCCGCGAGGCCGAGCTCACTCTCATCGAGGGCAAATACCACCAGGTGCGCCGCATGTTCGCCGCCTGCGGCGCCACCGTGCTCACCTTGCACCGCACCCGGTTCGGCGACCTCGCCCTCGGCGACCTCCAACCGGGCCGATACCGCGAACTGGCGGTCTCCGAACTCGGACTGTGAGACTTCAACCGGACGTCTTCATGGATCGCCCTGCCCTTCTTGCCCTCGTCGCCGCCGTCGCCGGCACCTTTATGTTCGCCGGCTGCGGGCACCTCGAAAAACCCGGGACAAGCCACCATCCCGCCCCCTTGCCTCTCCTGGTGCGCGACCGCCTCTCGCTGGCGCGCGAAGTCGCCTGGACGAAATTCCACTCCGGGACGCCCGTCCCCGATCCAGCGCGCGAAGCCGTCGTGCTCGACGAGTTCGTCGACAAAGCGACGTCGCACGGCGTCGACGCCGGTTACGCCCGTCGTTTCTTTCTCGCCCAGCTCGAGGCGTCCCGCGCGGTGCAGACCGAGTTGCTGGAGAACTGGGGCGCCGACACCGCGGCTCGTCCGGGACATCCACCGCGCGACCTGCGGTCCGATCTGCGACCGCGGCTCGACCGGATCACCGCGCAACTCGCCGCATCCCTGTCCGCCGGCGACCGGCCGTCCCTCGCCGAACTCACCACGGACGCCCTTCGCGAAGCCGGCTTTTCCCCGCGCGTCGTCGCGATGGCCGTTGCCCCGCTCCGCTGACCCGCCTTATCCCCTCGCGCCGCGCCCATGAGCAAGCAGTCCATCCTGATCATCGAGGACGAACCCGCCATCGCCGACACCCTGCTCTACGCGCTCGCCACCGAGGGTTTCTCGCCGCGGTGGTGCGCCACCGCCGCCGATGGCCTCTCCGCGCTCGCCGCGCAACCCTTCGCCCTGCTCATCCTCGACGTCGGCCTGCCCGACGCCAACGGCTTCGAGCTCTGCAAACAGCTCCGCGCCTCCGGCCACGATCTGCCGATCGTGTTCCTCACCTCGCGCGCCTCGGAGATCGACCGCATCGTCGGCCTCGAGATCGGCGGCGACGACTACCTCGTCAAACCCTTCAGCCCCCGCGAGCTCACCGCGCGCGTGAAGGTCATCCTCCGCCGCGTCGCGCCCGCCGCCTCCACGCCGCCGCTTCCCTCGTCCGCCGCGCCGTCCACGCCGCCCGCCGGCGTCGCCGGGGACTTTTCCCACGACGAACTTCGCTGCCGCATCGCCTATCGCGGTCGCCCGCTCGATCTCACGCGCATCGAGTATCGCCTGCTCAAGACCTTCCTCGGCCAACCCGGCCGCGTCTTCACCCGCGAGCAGTTGCTCCACTCCGCCTGGGACGAACCCGAGGCCAGCCTCGACCGCACCGTCGACGCCCACGTGAAGACGCTTCGCGCCAAACTCCGCGCCGTCGCCCCCGACGACGAGGACCCGATCGTCACCCACCGCGGCCTCGGCTACTCGCTGCGCGAGTGACGCGCCGCGGCCTGGCCGCGCCCCAACGTCCGTCCCGGCGCCCAGCTCCCGCTCAGCAACGTGCTGTGCGACTGCTCCGGCACGCCGCGCTCGCCGCGATGCATCATCCCGACAAGCAGGTCCACCGCGGTCTCCCCCATGCGCGCCCAGTTTTGAAACACGCCCGAGTAGCGCCCGTCCGACGCGTGGCATGACAGGCTGACGAACCCCGCGTCGCCGGGGATCCGTATTCCCGACGCGCGCGCCGCCGCCTCCACGAACCGCGGCGTCGGCCCCACGATCACCTCCGGTCGCCGCGACGCGAACCAGGCGCGAAACACCTCCCCCGGAGCGGCCTCCTCCGCCTCGCTCACGATCCAGGGCGCGATGCGCTCCTCCCGCGGCCACAGACGCTGTTCGTCCACGAACGCCGCCCGCCACAGGTGGTGCACCTTCTCGTCCAACTGCCGCGGCAACACCAGCGCCACCCGCCGGGCCCCGGACGCGCGCACCCGGTCGAGCGCCAGCTTCATCCCGTGGAAATAATCGTGCGCCACCCGGTGGAAGGCCGGCGCGGCCAGATTGTATCCGATCTCCAATACACTGAAGCCGTCCCACGGCACGTCCATCGTCTGCCCCGCCAGCTGGTGCGGCGCGATCAGCAGCCCGCGGATGTTGCGCGCCTCGAGGATGCGGGCGAAGCGCCCGCCCGTCATCCCCGGCTCGTCGCGCCACCAGTAGCTCAGCCGGTAGCCCCGCCGCGCCGCCCGCTCGCGCGCGCCGCGAAAGATTTGCGCATACGCCGTCCGCGCCTTTTCCCACTCCGCCGGACACGGCTCCTTGCTCACGTAGGCCAGTTCCGCCTCGAAACCCGCCGTGCTCGGACGCCTCCCCGCGCGCGTGCTCATCAACGCCTGCACAAGCGGATTCGGACGGTAGCCCATCCGCTCCGCGATCGCCCGGATCCGCTCCCGCGTCTCCTCCGGCAGCTTCGGGCTCCCCCGCAGGGCCAAAGACACCGTCGTGCGATGCACCCCCGCCGCGCGCGCCACCGCCTCCATGTTCAAACGCGCACCGGGTGTCTCGCTCATTCTACGATGAGACCTACCGCCCGCTTTCGTCCGGGCAAGCCTCGGGACATGGTCGGCGCGTTTACCTCCCACCCCACCCCGTCAACCCTCGATCCCGCCCGTCCATGCAATCGACTTCCCGCCTCCGTCGCGTCCTCCCCGTCGCCCTCGCCTCCGCGGTCTGCGCCTCCGCCACCTCCCCCGCCCTCGCCTCGCTCATCGTCGGCGAAAACTTCGAAGGCTACAACGACGGCCGCATCTCCAACGTGTCCGCGGACTGGTCCTCCTCCTCCGCCTCCCGCGTCGCCAGCGTCGCGGGCCTCGCCTTCGAGGGCTCGCGCTACCTCGAGATCGGCAGCAGCGCCAACAACCAGACCGCCAACCGCAACTTCTCCGGCATCTCCTCCACCGGCGTGTATTGGGTGCAGTTCTCCGTCCAGGCCGTCTTCTCGCAGGAACAGCTCGGCGCCGACAATTTCCCGCAGGTGCGCCTCTCCGACGGCTCCAACAACTTCATCACCGTCCTCTTCCGCCCCGACAACGACAAGATCATCATCAACTACGCCCCCGTCGCCGGCAACGCCGTCTCCTTCACCACCAACATCTCCTACGCCACCGCCGGCTGGACGACCTTCACCTACGCGATCGATCTCACCAACAAGACCGCGTCCATCTACGCCAACGGCCAGGCCGTCGTCTCCTCGTTCAATTTCTCCGGCTACAACGACGTGATCTCCACGATCGACATCCGCGGCAAGATGCCCGCCGACGACACCGCCCTGCGCGTGGACGACATCGGATTTTACTACACCAGCCCGCTCGCCAACGTTCCCGAGCCGTCCAGCTGGAGCGCTCTCGCCGGCCTCGGCGTCTTCGCGGTCTGCGCGACCCGCCGCCGCCACCGGCCTTGAGCCGCCTCCGCCGCGCCCCGCCCCCCCCTTCCCCGAAATCCCCCGGT
>Ga0065721_10003733_pt1 | contig 91595 bp, 74 predicted proteins | sample Mesricmetagenome_FD_59108 | JGI IMG/M metagenome (GOLD analysis project Ga0065721, IMG submission 59108) | Mesophilic microbial community from rice straw/compost enrichment Sample: eDNA_1 v2 (version 2) | ecosystem: Engineered > Solid waste > Grass > Composting > Bioreactor | place: USA: Davis... | reverse complement strand
ACAGAACATCGACTTGGCGCAGCTTCGCCACGATCTCTTCGGGTTTGTGCTTCTTCTGGGGCATTCCAACGTCCTCCTACGGCTCAATAGCCTACTTCAGGGAGGACCACTTTTCAGGGGGCAGACCAGACGATCTTGTTGCGGCCGGTCGCCACGAAACTTCCCTGTGCGATCACGGCGGCGGCGAGCGGCGCGGTCAGTGTCCACGTCCCGAAACCACCGAAGAACACGGCCATCAACAGCAAGCCGATCAGTGTCTGCTTCCAGATCGAGCGTGGAACCTCGGCAAACCACTCGATGTCATGGACCTTGGCGATGTCGCTCATGATCTGCCCCTATTGCAGTTGATGGCCGAAGGAACCGCATTCCACGCTGATGCCGCGGCTTGCCAGGGCCTGCAGGACATCCTGACGCTGCCCGAACAGAGCGACAGTGCCGTTGACCAGAAGCAGGATCTTGTCGACGATCTGCAGCAGTTCAGGGCGCTGGGTGATGGTGATGACGGTGATGCCATTCTCCTTGGCATGTTTGAGAGCCCGCTTCAGGGCCGTATCCCCGGCGCTGTCCAGGTTCGAGTTCGGCTCATCGAGCACTACGAAACGGGGATCGCCGAAAAAGGCACGCGCCAGTGCAATCCGCTGCTTCTGGCCGCCTGACAGTGGCGAACCGTCCGCCGCAACCATCGTTTCGTAGCCGTGCGGCAGGTTCGCAATCATCTCATGAACGTCTGCGAGAACCGCTGCGCGATAGATTGCCTCGTCACCACAGTCCGTGCGCATGCGCGCGATATTCGCCTTGATCGTGCCCGGGAAGAGCTGCACGTCCTGCGGCAGGTAGCCGATATTCTCGCCGAACTGCCGCTGGTCCCAGTTGCGCAGGTCCATCAGGTCAAGGCGGACACTGCCCGAGGTCGGTAGGATGGAGCCTACCAGCATCTTGCCGAGAGTCGTCTTTCCCGCACCCGAATTGCCGATGACGGCAAGTGAATCACCCGGTTGCAGGGCGAACGACAACCCGTTCAGCACCACCCGTTTGGTTCCTTGCGGCACGTAGAGTAACCGCTCCACATCCAGCCGGCCTTCCGGTTTCGGCAGGCTCAAGCGCTCGAAAGCAAGGGGCGAGGATGTCAGCAGCGCGCTAATCCGGCCGTAGGCGACACGCGCCTGGCTGTACTGGTTCCACCCCTCGATAGCGCCCTCGATCGGCGCGAGAGCTCGCCCCGCTATGATCGATGCCGCAATGACCATACCTCCGGTCAGCTGCCCTTCCAGCGACAGAAAGGCGCCCCAGCCCAGAAGCGCGACCTGCGTCAGCAAGCGGACAGCCTTGGAAAGAGCGGCTATGGCGATGTTGCGATCCTGCGCGACCACCTGTGCTGTCAGCGAGGCTGCCGTATCCCGGCCCCATATCCGTACCGCCTCGGGTATCATTGCCAGGGCATTGATGATCTGCGAGTTGCGCGACATCGACTCGACATGGAGGTTTGCCTTGACCTGCGCAGTATTGGCTTCCGCGAATGGCTTGACGGTCAGCCTCTGATTGATCTGAGTCAGGATGAGAAGGACGATGGCCGTGCCGACGACGATCATGCCGAGGTCGAAGTGGATGAGAAAGACCGCGAGCACGAACAGCGGCGCGATCGGGGCATCCAGGAAAGAAAGAAGGGTTCGCGATACCAGGAAGGTGCGAACCTGCTGCAGGTCACCCAGCGTCTGATACTCCTTGCCTGTTCCCTGCAGCGAAGCGCGCGCCGCCGCACCCAGAATTGGGGCTCCGAGATTTGCGGCAACCTCGACGGCCGTGCGCATCAGGATGAAACGCCGCAACGCGTCGAACATGGCCTGCAACAGGATCGCCCCGACAATGATCACCGTGAGCATGACCAGAGTTTCGATCGAGCGGCTCGTCAGCACCCGGTCCGAAATCTGGAACAGGTAGATCGGTATGGCCAGCACGAGAACGTTGCTGACGACGGTGAACAGCATGACGACCGCCAGATTGTGACGAACCGCCCTCTGCGCCGCCTTCAGACTGGCATCAAAGTCGATCGGTCCCAACCGCTTGTGGAACGTGCCGTTTCCGGAACCCTTGCCACCGCCCGAGGAAACCTTCTTGCCGACCTCCTCGCGGCCGCTTCTGGCGAGGACCGGCCCGCACTCTCCCTCTATGGTCGTCATGCCTTCGACTGATCTCGCCCGGGGCGCTTCATCGCGTGCGGCCTTATCCTTGATGCCAAGGTCTTCCGGCGAAACATCGTCGACCGATATGAACTCCTCCTCATCAGGCTCCGCCTGTTTGGGTTCTGCCTGGATCCCTTCGATGCGACGGACCGATGCCCCTGCGGCAGACGCTTCCTCTGCCAGCCGGCGGCATACTTCGATGGCGCGGTCGATCTTTTCGAAGGAATCTTCCAGCCTCGGATCGGCTGGTGTCAGCAAGAAGCTGCCGCCCCCAGGCGGGGTCGCCCCGCCTGCTGAAATCGTCTCGGATCGGGTATTCAAAACTGACTCTCCTAGTGAGCTAACAGCGTTTGCAGACCATCGTCCTGACTCTGAGTATAGTCAGCGACGATCACGACCCCGGGTGCCGGTTCGGAATCGGGAGCAAGCATGCTGTCATCGAGAAAAAGTACCGCTTCACTTGCAAGCAGCGTTGGATCTTGCGCCCCCAGGTCGGGACGCGAGGAAATGACTTCAATCTGAATGAGCGTCTCTTGCGAGTACTGCTCGCCGCCGACATAGGTCGTTCCCAGGGAATCGAGATCCAGGATGGCGGCATTGTTGACCAGTGTGTTGCCCCCGGTCTCAACGACGTAGCTTGCGCCGGTTTTGGGCAGGATGGCATCCATGGCCAGGGCGATCTGATCATCGTCACCGACAATGTTCGTCTGCCGCACCATCTGTATGTTGACCATGTCACCGCTGATGTAGAGCACTCGCAAGCCGGTAAGCCCTGCGAAGGCAGGATCATTGAGGATCTCTGCCGACAGGCTCGGGTCGTCGCCGTTCGCGATAGACATCGCCGCGTCGACATAGTCCTGAGACAATTCGCCGAAGCGATCAGCGGCGCCGACATTCAGGATCGTCGCCTGATTCCAGAGAAGATTGTCGGAGGACGAGACGGCCCCCTCTCCCGTAGTTTCAAACTCGCCGACACCATCGATTGCGTCGGAATCAAACAGTATGTTGAATTGCTGGATGATGGCTGCGTCGTAGAGCGATCCGCCGATGATGATCAGGTCGTAGCTGAAACCCAGTTCATAGATCGACACATGGTTGATGCCGGTATTGTCGCCGGTAATGATCTCGGCATGACCACCGGACGCCGAGACAATGCCGACGTCCTGATCGCTTATGAACGTGTACTGCTCGATCCAGTTCACGATCAGCAGATCGCCGCTGATCGTCGTCACCGTCCAGAAACCTGGGAAATCGCCTGGACCTGCTTCGGCACTCTCGCCGGCAGAACCGTCCTCGCGCTCGAAATTGGCGATATTGAAGAGCTGATTGGAAGCACCGTCATCCCAGCCCGAAATTGCGGAACCCAGATCATCCTCGTCCCAGATCGCATTGACCTGGATAACGGCATTCACTTCGATGTGGTCGCCGATCACCGCCGTCACACTCGCGCCTGTCCAAAGCGACTTCAGGACCGCGTCGTTGATGACAACGTTGTCGCCCATCGTGATTGTAACGGACGCCTCGGCGAGCGGGCCGCTTGAGGCAAAACTCGGACCAGCGTCATCGTCACCGGTGTCACCGTCTTCGCCTTCCTTGTCTTCGAAGGTGTGATAGTCCTCAAGGCGAGGTACTTCGGTCACCAGTTCGCCATTAACGTAACTGCCCTGAAGAATTTCGCCCTGTGCGACGATCGAACCGTCATTCTGCACCACGAGGTCGAGCGCTTCGGCAACCGCTTTGACAAGAGAGATCATCTCCTCGGCTGAACCCGGCGCCTCGATATCGGCGAGTGGAGACAGCGAGACGATCTCTTCCGCGGCGTCGAGCAGTTCCTCTGTGCTCGTTATCGTGAAACTTGCTTCCAGACCGTGATTTCCGACCGAAAATACGTCGTTGTCTGTGAGGATGATGTGTTGCTGGAAATAGTTGACGACCGACCCGACGGGGTCGATCTCCGGCATCTCGACCTCGGCGGTCGAATGCGAGGTCGATACTCGCTGTACCACCACGTCGGTCGGAGAGTTCATCTCCCGCGAACTACCAGTCGACTGAGTGGCAGTCAGGGACGAAGGAGCGGTCCATAAGGGAGGGCCGGGAAAGACCGGAGCGACGGGCCGATACGCGAGCGAAGGATCATAACCAAGAAGTTCGAACGGCGCCTCGAATGACTCGCTTTCGCTCGGACTGGTGTGGAGGTCCTGCTGACGCTGCGAGAAGGTAAAGTCGTCGTAGCTTTCCCGTTGTCTCGCTGCTTCCAAATTAGTGTGGAATATCCCGATAAAGTGGGAAATCTCTTCGGTGATCTTATCCATGCCAAGCACGATGTGCACTCCTTGGAAGGATCTCGCGCCGTTGCGAGCTCCTGATCGTTGGATCTGCGCGATGTCACTCGCGCAGATCCTGCTTCCGATGTCAGTAAGGTGAGTCCTTACGCGGCGTCGTCATCCTCGCCGATGACCGTGCTGGTCAGGCTGCCGCCGACGATCGTCATGTCGATCGCGTTCTGCTGCAGGTTGGCACCCATGACGATTTCCTGGTTGAAGGCACTGGTGTCGATACCTGCATCGGCCGAGGCGGAGCTCGTACCGGTCACAAAGCCATCGTCACCATTACCCGAACCCCAGCTTCCGCCCGAGAGCCCGTCGCCGCCGTTGCCGGTCGTTGCCGTGCCGCCAGCGCCGCCAGCACCACCCGCACCGCCGATGGACCAGCCGCCGAAAGCGTCTCCACCGAAGCCGTCGGCCCAGGCGCCGCTCAGGGCAGCTCCGCCATCGCCGCCGCCTGCCAGTCCGGCGCCGCCTGTGGCAGCTCCGCTGGCAGCATCGCCGGAGGTAGCACCACCGCCGAATCCGGCACCGCCGGCACCGCCGGCGCCGCCTGCGGCAGCACCGCTACCACTGCCGCTACCGCTACCGGAGCCGCTTCCGCCGGCACCACCACCGGCACCGCCTGCGCCTCCCGGACCGGCGCCACCACCGGCACCGCCGGCGCCACCGCCGCCAGCACCGCCACCAGCGCCACCCGCGGGATCACCACCGAAGGCATCACCAGCATCATTGCCACCGACCAGAACCGGGTTGATGAAGCCCGAAATGTTATCGATGGTTGTCGAGGAGGCACCGCCTGTGCCTTCTCCGCCGTTACCAGCGTTGCCGCCGTCAGCGCTACCGCCGGACGCACCCTCGCCGCCAGCGCCGCCTTCGCTACCGCCGCCAGCGGCACCTGCACCACCGAACGCAAGGCCTGCGCCCAGTCCGAGGCCGAGGCCGAGGCCCACGCCGAGGGCATCGCCGCCGCGTTCACCTTGACCGCCGTCGCCGGAGCCGCCCGTGGCATCGCCACTTGTGGCAGCGCCGCTCGCTCCGCTACCGCCGACACCAAGCCCGCCGACGCTGATGCCGCCGAGCGCTGCGCTTCCAGCTTCGCCACCTGCACCGATGCCGCCCAATGCGGTACCACCATACGAGGTGCCACCACTGGCTCCGTCGCCACCGCCGGCGATAGCGCCATGGCCGCCACCTCCTCCGGAGGCGCCGGCATCGATGCCGTCATCGGCCTTCGCGAAACCGCCATGCGCGGTTTGATCCAGCCAGAACTCACCCTCATTGGTGACAGAGGCCTCGCCCAGGTAGTCGTCATCCTGGATGTTGGCGACCTGGTTCAGCACGTTGGCAACATCATTGCCGGCGCCATTGAGTGAGCCACCAAGGACGTTCTCGAACTGAACGTTGAAGAGGCCATCAATCGACCCGCCGTTACTGACATCAATGTCGGCGAAGTCGTTGTCGTCAGGCAGATAGCCATCCATGGCAAGGCCAACATCCACGGTCACATCGACAGTGGTCGTGTTGATGTTCTCGTTGATGTTTTCGCTCGCGTTGAAGTTGGCATTACCATTCAGGTTGAGGTTGCCATTACCGTTCAGGTTGAGGTTACCGTTGCCATTCCCATTCCCGTTGAGATTGGTGGACTCGCTGGTCTGGGACTGGGTACTCGTCTGATCCTGGGTAGACGTCTGGTCCTGTGTCTGGTCCTGGGTGGACGTCTGATCCTGAGTCTGGTCCTGTGTTTGGTTCTGTGTCTGGTCGTCATCGTCCGGCAATGGCCAGAGGTTAAAACCTTGATTGTTCTGCTTACTCGGCATGATCGTTTACCTTGTGTTCCGATCGCCGCAACGTGACCACCCTTCATCTCCTTGGGGCCTTTGCTGGGCGAGTACGATGATGTGAGATTGCGGAGCCTCGACGGCTGCCACAGCGAAGAACGTGTGTGTCTTGTGACCGGTCCTCCCGAAATCGTTTTGGGGAGTGGTTGGCGAGCCAGCCTCCTCGCTGGTCGAGGCCATCCACGGTCGGGAGTGTCTGCCGATCGGTAAAAATCGATAGATGCCAATTGGAGCTAGCACCTGCTCCTCTGGTTCGAGCAGGCTAAGTCCTTGGGAGAGGTTCTACACCAGAAGGGGGAGCCACGACCTCTCCGACAGGCAACCGGGCGCCCGTGAGCGCGGGCGGGACAATCGAGACATGCCGTGCTTCCTTCACACTATTCCCAAGTGTCTTGGCGTCGATTAGCGTGGATTACGGTAAGGTAGGAATGGTGGAAGCGGCGGAGGGTATCGTCTGCCCAACGCCAGCTAACTGGAGACTGAGACGTCATGCCGAAGTTCAAGGACGTGCTCCTCCTGGTCGGACAGTTGAACTACACGTGGACGAATACGGAGAGCCTGCTGATCCATATGATCGCGGGACTGGCGGGCGTCGACAAGGAAACCGCCATCGTCATCTTCCTCACACTAAACACATCTCGCGCGCGCATGGATCTGGTCGAACGTCTGGCAAAGATGCAGAGAATAGAACCGGACTGCCGGGCGGATATCCTCGATGTAATCAGGCGGCTCTCCGAGGAGGCAAAGCTTCGCAACAAGTACAACCACTGCATCTACTCGTTCGATCCTGCCGGCGAAATCGGCCTGACACAATCCTTGCGAATCTTCGAGAGCAGGGATGCTATTAAATATGGAAAGGTAGAAGCACTCGACGACGACGAGATCGCTCGCATCAAGGAAAGCGTCGCGTCATTGATCAGCATTAATCGCGATCTCTGGGACATTACAGTTCGCTACGGCTTCCCCCAATAGCGCACCAGATCGGAATCTGCCCGTTATTGCCGGCCGAGAGTATTCCACAAGGCTAGGAATAACGATTCTGCATAATACCTTCAGGGGATGCCCTCTCACCCGATTGACATGCGGCCGCCGCCGAAGTCGTCCGATGCAAAAAGCCAAATCTGCCGCTACCTTCAGATCGTGAGTGTTGCTGTCGCCTTGTCTCGCTTTGCCTCAGCAAGAACAGCAGCCACAAAGCGGGTTCGGCCTGCCCCGGCCGGACACGTAGGCGAGCCCCCCTTCCCCCCAACCCCCCCGGGGGCTCGCCGCCTACCCTCTCGTCAATCCCGTTGATGCACTCCAGGCGATCGTCTCTTCATCCGACGAGACGACGAACGCGCGCCGCGGGGCAACAAGGTCGAGACATTTTCTGAAGACTAGTCCACGGCGGCCTGGCCGATTGCTGTCCCCCAAGCGGTTAAGATCGGGATCGTCAGCCACTTACAGCGCAAGAGTGCGTAAATGCCCGGAAGGCTCTCCCGGATAGCCGAAGCACCGGTGTTGCATCATGAGGCATTGATGGTGGGGAGATTGAATGCGGACATCAGAAGCGTATCTGGAACCGGTACTGTAATTTTCCATACAGCTCGATATGCAAAGGAAGAGCCCGGCGACGTCTCATCTGTGCGTCCCCGGGCCCGTTCCTCCCCCAACCTCAAACCTAGAATGCGCTCATCATCCCCGCCGCTCAAGCTCTCGAAGAGAGTAGTAGGTTCGTCCGTTGGGAGTAAGCAGGTTTACACTTCCAGCACTTTACATCGACACAAAGACGCGGCGTGATCACCGCGCAAAACAGCTTCCGGAAGAGCACCTAGGGAAAGATCGGAAGACTGGTTCTGACGTGACTATAACATCCCTCGTCCGCCTCTCACCGAGTCCACCATGCCAAGGCCGTCCGGTTGATCGTCGCGAAATGCCCCCGCCGGACCGTCACGCGCCGGGCGTCGCTGCCGCCTCGTTTAACCATCGAGAGGAAGGCGCCATGTTGAATGTGGCCCACTCGCTGCTCAACTCGCCAACGAATAATCGATCGTTGCGATCAAGATCATTCTGAAGATAGTCACGCAGTGCATCGGCGCCCTTCTCGTAGCGCACAAGCCAAACCGAACCCTGGGCATGCATGGCATGAAGATTAAACAGTTTCTTTCTCAGGTTCGCATAGTTGTTGCCGATCCTGTCGAGATCAACAGTAACAATATAGATCGACATAAAGCCTCCTATCTCAATTTCACAAATATCCGTGGCCTTATACTTGAAGGAAGCATAACCACACAGACAGGAAAACTCTTTACTTGCCGCCTAGCGCCTATCCGAAAGAACCCTCCTCCAGCTCCTCGTTAGTCACCTGCAAAGTTCAAGAAGCGGAGGGGGCCAAACAACACTGTTTGCCCCTGCCACGTGAGATCGATCTGTCAATGCTGCAGTTTTGGATTACCGAAGAGATCGTTCAGCTTGTAGGCAACCTCGGTGCGGTTCGTCGCCTTGAGCTTCTTCATTATGTTACGGATGTGCACCTTCACTGTGCTTTCCCGCAGGTTCAGCTCATAGGCTATGATCTTGTTCGCCTTCCCCCTGCGAAGGGCCTCCACAACCGCTTCCTGACGCGGAGTGAACATCCCGGACAACGGCCGGCTTTCGGGTGCCTGGGTCACCAGGTGACGCATGGCCTGTACCGTGCTTGCCGGAACGAAAATCCCGCCCGCCATAGCGAGTGACAGGGCCTCGATACAGACTGCCACTCCCACAGATGAAGGAATGAAGCCACGGGCACCATATTCCAGCATCTTGACTACTTGTGGTAGATCGTCGGAATCCGACAGGACGACGATAGGGGTGGAGCCGAACTCCTCCTGCAGTCGCGCCATGTCATCCGCCATCGACGGATCATCGCCGCGTCTTCCACCGATGTTGAACAGGATAGCTTCAATCGGCGGATGGAAGTCTCTCTCCCTCTTCCATTCGTCGACTGATCCTACTGCAAAAACCTCCTTGTCGAGGCCCCGGCTGATCAACGCCTTCGCAAGACATTCACGATCCAGAACCCTTCCGTCCAGGATCAGTAGGCAACCATCTCCCGTTACATGAACGGATTGCTCACGCTCTTTCGCAAGATCCGGCGCATCCCGGGATATTGGCATTCGTCCCGTAAAGACTGACGGTCTATATGCATTGTCCACTAGGCTCATGGTATCCCCCTCTGGGCTCCGCGAGTTACATCACGCTTGTTTGGCTTCCAGTGTTTCTCATGCGATCGACACCGTTTCCCCCGCAAAATTCAGAGGCAGAACGGGTAGAGTTATCTACAACTTTTGGATTATTTCGTCTAGACTCATTTAGAAGATGATAATCATTATCTTTCGTCAACAAAGATACCTGCGACCGGCAAGCCACATATTGGGACCCGCAAGCCACATATTTGGAATAGCGTAGTTGCTTAAGAAGAGACGGGATGAGCGTTCGGGACCTGCCAGCGACTGCTCCCAAGTTTGACTCTGCGGGCGAGCCCGCCAGAGCACCACTTACGCCACCGTTCAGCGCATTTGTCCCGTCAATCATTGACAGCCCCGTCAGTCCCCTCACCCTGCGCCATTGCAGGATGCCCTAAATCATGACTTTTTGACTAAAAGGATGAAGCATCGATCGCCGATACAGACGGTGCGAAGATGCACATCCCCCCAAACTATGAGAATCCTACGACGCTCCCTCCCGGCATGACAATCCACCAGATGCGCTAATATACACCACCCATAGGCGTAGTTGGCATACCCCTACCCATACGAACTATCGGGCCTGAGCGCACCACTCCGCACAGCAGACATCGGCAACCCAGGAGCCGCTTTGAACGAACATTCGGCCCGGCGCGGGAACCATCATAGATTGCATGTGCATTATCTAAAATAAATTGATGCTCGGCGAACAGTCTGCGAAGCAGGCCGCGCCGAAACTCCGTCCGAAGTGGGTAGGCATCAGCCCGGCATACACCTTCCGTCGAGGAGCATGAGGCGTGCGACAGCACCTCGATCAACCGGATGTCTATTTTGAAGCCGCCCGCGAGACCGAATACGTTGGCTGATATGTCTGGCATGTTGGGTCAAGGGGGACTGGATCATGGCGCGGGTCGGCGTGAGAGAATGGCTGGCGATTGCTCCGGTCCTGGCATCAGGTCGCCTGTCGCGTTACGGCGGCGGGCATGGCGGGCCACTGGCGCGCTTCGAGACGGATTTTTCCGAAGCCTTCGGCGTTCAGCACACGCTGACCGTCTGCAACGGCACTGCGGCGCTGATAGCAGCCCTGGTAGCGGCCGGCATCGGCCCTTCCGACGAGGTGCTGGTGCCCGCCTACACCTGGATCGCCACCGCCGGAGCCGTCATCGCCGCCGGCGCCGTGCCCGTGCTCGTGGATATCAACGAGACGCTGACCATCGATCCCTCGGACATCAAGCGCAAGATCACACCGCAAACCCGCGCGATCATTCCGGTGCACATGGCCAACATGGTTTGCGACATGGACAGCATCATGCGTATCGCCCGCAAGCACGACCTCCTTGTCATCGAAGATGCCTGTCAGGCGGTTGGCGCGACGTACAAGGAACGACGCGTGGGAACGATCGGCGACGCGGGAGCCTTCAGCTTCAATCAGTTCAAGAACATCAGCATCGGCGAGGGCGGCGCTCTTGTCACGAACGACGATCATCTGTTCGCGCGAGCCCGCATGTATCACGATATCGGCTCCGTTTTCCGCGGCCACCTCGACAATGCGAACGAGGCTCCCTTCTGCGGCGTGAACCTGAAGGCGAGCCAGATCCAGGGCGCCATGCTGAATGTGCAGCTGAAGAAGCTCAACCCCATGCTCAAGCGGATGCGTCGACGCCGCGATGCCATCGCCGAGATCCTTTCCTCCGGCGGCCTCCGAGTAGGCCCTCACAACGACCCTGCCCATGCCATCGGTCTTCACGTGATCTTCGACTCGGAGGAGCAGGCCCAGGCATTCGCCGCGGAAAACCCGCGCGGGGTCTATCGGGTTCATGACTCGAGCCGGCATGTCTACACCTTCTGGCAACCGATATTGCAGCAGCGCGCCGCCCATCCGCAGATGAATCCCTTCGACTGGACGACTCGCACACTGGACTATTCGTCGAGCGCGTGCGCACGCAGTCTCGACATCCTGAAGCGCACCTGCCGCATCGGCCTTGGCGAGAACTATCCATTTCCGGCCACGACGTTTCTCGCCCGGAGGATGGTGCGGCAGCGCAGTGCTTCGGTGGCCGGTCACGCCGTGGCCCCCAATTACGGAACCTGAGAAATGATCAACGGTATGATCGCACCCGCTCCAGCCGTCATCGATATCTGGACGTTGCCTCTCGACAGACCAGCCACCGAAGTCGCCAGCCTGGCAGCACTTCTGTCCGGCGATGAACACAATCGGGCGCACCGCTTCGCATCGCCCCGCCATGCCGATCGGTTTATCGTCGCACGGGCTAATCTCCGCATCATTCTCGGCAACCGCCTCGGCATCCCAGCCCACGACCTGACATTCGGTTACAATGCATTCGGTAAGCCATACCTGACAGATGATGCGGCCACCCCCTTGCATTTCAACCTCAGCCACAGCGGCAGCTTTGCCATGCTGGCGCTCTCCGACCGGATTCCCGTGGGCATAGACATCGAGGAGATGAAACCGCTCAAGGAAGATATTGCAGGCTATTTCTTCTCGGCCCGCGAACGGGTTTCGCTTAGACGGCTGCCGCCCGATGGATATCTGCAGGGTTTCTATCGATGCTGGACCCGCAAGGAAGCGCTGGTGAAGGGCCGCGGAGACGGATTGACGACGGCGCTCGACTCTTTCGACGTATCCATCGGGAGACAGGCAACGGTCGATCTTTCGCGTCTAGACAAGGGAGTTTCAGGATCCGACCGCTGGAAGCTATGGAACCTGTCGGTTCCCACGGGATTTGAGGGCGCGCTTGCTGCTCTTGTCGATGAGCGGCCAGTACAGTTGCGCTATCACGCCGATCCCGGCTCCGACCCGGCCTTCATGGATGCAGCTGCGCATCCATCACGTAGCGACCGGCAGCGGCATCGAAGTGATGGCACCCGATCAGCCTTGGTTTGAAGTCCGGCAGGATCGTTCTCACGCACCGCTCGCGATAATTCTCGCTGTCGAGCTCCTCGACCAGCATGATGTTGAGCCCGTAACCATAGATCCCGTTTTCATTGCGCTGCGAAGGGCGATAGAGACACCCTCCTTGCTCAAAAATCCGGCCGGCATTGCGGGCCGTCGTGCTGCCCAGGACAATCGGGTTTCGCTTGTGTGGCACGACCTTCTTGAGCTGCGGCCCGTCGACCTCGAAGACATGCAATTCGCTGCAGTGATCTTCGTAAGCATGGAAGTCCGAGAGGTTGGTGAACAGCCACCAACGGTCCCTGTATCGCGTCAGGATGCTGTCTGCGGGGGAAAGCCCGTGCAGGGCTGTCGAGTATAGCTCCCACTTCAGTGGAAACTCGACGCAGCGCCAGATTTCCACCCGGCGTGCCCGGTGTGTTTCCGGCATCATGAAGAGGTCGTCGCCGTCATGGAAAACAAAGGGGTAGGAAAGGTGATAGTCGCATGCCAGCGCTACACCCAGCCGCTCCAGCCTGTCCCCTTCGATCCTGCCAACCGCGATGTGCGCCTTGGAAGCTCCGTCCGCGTAGGCTTCGTAGAAGAGGTAGCAATCGCCCTCATGCTCCAGCAGAAACGGATCGGCGCGGATCTCGTCCTTGTCGGGCCGGATTTCAACCGCATGACCAGGGTCGAAATCGGCGATATCCCCTTGCCCCATGAAGAGCGTCCAGACCGCGGAACCGCCACCCATTTTCCGATGAAGTGCGTTTCCGGCTCGCGACAGAAGCTGACTCGAGAGTGCTGCAGAATAACGCAGGAGGTCGACGCCGGAGGGTGGTGGGCCTGTTGGAGTATCCGAAGGCATCTCCGTGTCGGGAACCAGTCTCCCTGTCTCCGCCACGCGATCGAGCTCCCGCAACAGCAGCGTGACCGCCCGTTCCTTGACGAACCCGGCGTTCCGCGCCGCACTGAATTTGATATTGAAAGCCGACGTGGAGATGCATGTTCTCTTTGCGCTGTTGCCGTGCCTGACGAACAGTGCGAGCGGGACCGATGACGCACGCCGCAACACGGCTTCGTATCCGAACCAGTCTACCCCGCCGTCAGATTCGTCCGAGAACGAAAAACTCCATTCCCCGAACCGCAGAAGCCGTACAGCTTCGTCCGGCAAGCCGACGGAGGTCATGCGGATGACAAGGTCGAGACCAAGATCCAGTACGAGTTGCGATGCCCGCTCACCGTAGTCATCGTCGGAATCCTCCAGCGACGGCAATTGCTCGAAACGATGCGCGTTGGCGCGGAAGTTCGCAGGCACATACGCGGGCTCACGGGCCAGAACCGCTCGTTCCAGACGCGCGAGCCGTCCGAGCCATGGCGATATCGGCTGCCAGGTGATCGTTTGCGGCTGAACCAGGAAAGCCTCCAGTACGAGGTCCTGGGAAGCCAGGACACGATCGAACACGCGCAGCTGCCAGTTTTCCAACCCGCTGGTTCCGATCAGAAAACCGATACGCAACCTTGCTGCGGCCGGGGCTTCCGGCTCTTCGAACCTGACGAACTGTTCCATCTCAATTGACCCGCATCCGGTCGTTTATTGTTTTGGCGAGGGTGCGGATGCCATCCATCGTCAGTGAGTCTTCATGCCACCCCTGCAGGTCTATCACCGGCGTGTTGGCATCGATCTTGTCGCCCCAGCCAAAACGAAGCCTGCGCGCACGACGATGGGTGGCGAGGCTTCGGAAGAGCTGCAGGGCGCCCACCTCGGGGATCTGGTAGCGCCGCGCGGCCCGGACCAGAATGTCCGTTGCATCCGCGCTGGTCTGCTCTTCCGGGGAAGCCTGGGCGGCTCGGATCCCAAGTTTTTTCAGGAGCGCGAGCGTGACATTGAACTCCTTGAGCAGGGCAACAGGCGTAATCCGCCCACGCAGGATCTTGCCGGCGAAGTAGCTTACGCGCCTGACCCGCCTCTCGGCATTCCACCACCGCTGCCGTAACTTCGGCAACGAGCGGAAATAGCCCGGGGCCCATGAATCGATGGCGGCCGTGAATACCACGTCCTTGCCTGCCGCCTTGAGCTGTCGCGTGACTTCCACGGCGAGAACGCCGTTGATGCAGAGGCCGACCACGCCGATCGGACCGTTTACGTTCGACATCGGTATCGCCGCAATGGCATCCGCGGCGATCTGTTCGAGGGAGGATTGCTCTTTCTCTGCAATCGAGGATGCCTGCAGCATGTTGACGTTGTAGACCGAAACCGTGTCCTTCAGTTCACTGGCAAGGCGGTAATAGAGGAACGGGTGGTTCAGGGTGAACACCGTGCAGGGGCCCGATCCCTTCTTGTACAGGACGGCTTCCCATGCGCGGGACGTTCCCGGAACCTCCTTCTCCGGTGCAACCTCGCCGAAGAGCGCATGCGCGAAATCTTCGAGGGTCGGTGCACGAAACAGAAGTTCAAGGGTCGGCTTGACATCGAAGCGTTCCCTGACGGCGGAGATCATGCGAAGAGCCAGAAGGGAATGTCCGCCAAGCGCGAAGAAATCATCGGAAAACCGCACCGTCTTGACGTCCAGGACCCGGGCCCAGATCTCGCCAAGAGCCGTGACACGCTCCGCCGGCGACAATTCGGCCGGCTGGTTGGCCTGTGCCGCCTCCGTCTTGGTCCCGCTGTCATCAGCCTCGATGCGGCCGGCGGCCACTGGCGCGTGGTGGTGGTCGGAGAGACCATGGGATCCGGCTGCGTTCGGCACAGCCAGAGATGAGAGGCGCGCTGTCGGCTGGTTTAGCACGACCTCGTAGGTGTCCTGCCACATCTGCAGCAATTGCTCGATCGTGCTGCGTTCGAACAGATCGGTGTTGTACTCAATCGACATCCGCCAGCCGGACGGACGGCCGATCATGATGAAGCTCAGGTCGTAGATCACGCCCGGCGAGTGGGACGGTGCGCTGATAAGGTCGAACCCGCCGTAGCGGCGATCCTCCAGGAATGCCTTCTGCAGGTTGAAGTTCGCCGAGATCAGCGGATTGCGCGAGGCGTCACGGTGCGGATTGATCAGTTCGACCAGCTTGTTGAACGGCATGCGCTGGTGGTTCAGCGCGGCTGCCACGACCTCGCTCGAAGCCCGCAGATGATCGAGGAACGAGGCATCCGGCGACATACGGAAGCGGAGCACCAGATTGTTGATGAACACGCCGATCATGTTCTCCAGATCGGAATGATCGCGACCCGCAATCTGCGTACCGAACAAGATATCCGCTGCCCCCGTGTAGCGGTGCAGCATCGCGCTCATCACCGCCGCACCGTAACTGTAGAGGGAAACGCGATGCTCGCGGGCCGCGTTCTCGATCCGCTCGCCGAACTCCAGGGACTTCACCACCGAGATGATGTTACCGTTGTTCGTCTTGATGGCCTTGCGCGGGTGGTCGGTCGGCACCTCGAAATAGGGTGCGTCCAGCAACTGCTCGCGCCAGAAGGATTTCTCCGTGTCGAAACCGTAGCTCTCCAGATAGGCTTTTTGCCATAGCGCGAAGTCGCCATACTGAAGGGGAAGATCCGGCAATTCAGGCGTACGGCCCGCATCGATAGCAGCTGCGAGCTCCCCGACCTCCCTGCCAAGCACCCGGATAGACCAGCCATCGAAGCAGCTTTGATGGGCGGTTATCAGGATAAAGGCGCGGTCGTTTTCGACAATCAGGAGCGCCACCCGAATAAGCCCCGGTCGTCCGAGATCGAAAGGCGCGGACGCCGTCTCTTCGCCGATCGTGAGAATACGCTGCTCGCGCTGGTCGGCCGGCATGTTTCTGAGATCGATGACCGACAGCCGAAAGTCGACGTTCTCGACGACCTGCTGGTAAGGATTGCCGTCCCGTTCGACGAAACGCGTGCGCAGGATTTCATGGCGCTGGACGATCCTGCGCAGTGCCGCCTCGATCGATGAGGCCTTGAAGTCTCCGCGGATCTCCCAACGCACAGCCACGTTCAGGGCCGGGTTTCCTGGCTTGAGCTGATCAAGCACCCAGCAACGCAGCTGGGTCTGAGTGCAGGGAAATTCCCCAACAACCGCAGCCGGCGCGTCGGGCGCCGGTATCGTGCTTCCCATCTGGTTCATTGGATCACCCCGGTTCTGCGACGCGCGCCATTACGAAAATCGTTCAGGGACGGGATCTGGTAAGCGGTGACCTCCGGCTCCGTCTGTTTCTGCTCCTCCGCATAGGCAGCGAGCTCGGCAATGGAGGGATGGCGAAGCAGATCCTTGGCCTCCAGCGGAAGTCCAGCGTCCAGCATCCGCGCCGCGATGCGGAAGATCGTCAGGGAATCCGCCCCCAGGGCATAGAGATTGTCCTCGACGCCGATCTCGTCCCAACCGAGCACAGCTTTCCAGATGCCGGCGAGCTTCTCCTCAATCTCTGTACGCGGAGCCGTCTTGAGCACGATCGTTTCGCGTTCCGGCATGCCGCGCTTCACAAGCGCGTTGCGGTCCAGCTTTCCGTTTCCGGTTTGCGGCAGCGCCTCCTCGAGCTGCCAATGGGTCGGCACCATGTAGGTTGGGAGCCGTGACCGGGCATGGGCGGCAAGGCTTTCTGCGGACGGCGCCGGAGAGCCCGGCTCGGCCACGAAGTAGCAGACCAGCGAAGGGTCGCCCTTGCCGTTGCGGACACCCACCACCGCGCATTGGCGCACGCCGGGGACCTGAGCAACGACGGATTCGATGTCTCCCAGTTCGATCCTGAAGCCACGCAGCTTGATCTGGTTGTCGCGACGTCCGAGCAACTGGAGCGAGCCGTCCGGCAGCCGCTTCCCGATGTCACCCGTCCTGTAGTACCGGCGCATCCCACCGATTCCGATATCGCATGTGACAAAGGCCTTTTCGGTGAGATCCGGCCGTTCGAAATAGCCGAGGGCGAGGCCGTCGCCGCCGATGGCCAGCTCTCCGGGAACCCCCACGGGAGCCAGACGACCCGTGCCGTCGATGATATGGAGCTGCGTATTTGCGATCGGATGGCCGATCGTGATTGGTGCGTCATCGTCCGCGATACGCTGGACGGATGACCAGATCGTGGTTTCGGTCGGGCCATACATGTTCCAGAGCTCGCCGCCGATCTTGACCAGGCTCTTCGCCAGATCCTTGGGAAGGGGCTCGCCTCCGCAGAGCATCTTCAACCCGCCAACGGTTCCGATGCCTGCCTCGACCAGCATCTGCCAGAGTGTCGGCGTGGCCTGCAGCACGGTTGCCCCTGTGTCCTGCACGAGCCGGACCAGTGCAAAGCCATCCTGAACTTCCCGGCGATCGGCGATGATCACTTTCCCGCCGGTGATGAGGGGCAGGTAGAGTTCGAGGCCGGCGATATCGAAGGAGATCGTCGTGACCGCCACGATCGTGTCGTCTGCGGTGAAGCCCGGTTCGAGCGCCATCGACGTCAGGAAGTTGACGAGCGCCCGATGAGACACCGCGACGCCCTTTGGCGTGCCAGTGGACCCGGATGTGAAGATCACATAGGCCGGTCCTTCGGTGTCGATGGAGACCTCGTCGATCGGGTCCCCGGATTGTACCGCGATGATGCCGCCTTCCTTGTCCAGCCGGACGACGCGAACGCCCTCACCCGCAAGCATGGCGGAGGCATCGCCATCGCAGACGATCGCTGCCGGCCGCGCCGTTTCGAGCGTCTGGCGCAGTCGTGCTTCGGGATGTTCCGGATCGAGCGGCACATAGGCGTGCCCGGCCTTCATCACCGCCAGAAGCGTGGTGAGCATGCTGAGCGACCGGTCGACAAGCACGGCCACACGCTGACCCGGTTCCCGCACGACCGTCTGAATGTGACGGGCAAGCTGGTTCGACCGCATTTCGAGTTCGCCATAGGTGAGCGCCTTGCCCTGATGGATCGCTGCGACGGCACCGGGTTGCTCCGCTGCCTTCCTCGCAAACAGTGAAGGTACTGTCTGTTCCCGCTCATAGTCGGCTATGCTCTGGTTCAGACCGTTCGCCAGCCAGTCGAGTTCGGCGTCCGAGAGAAGCGGCAATTCCCCGATAGGCCTCTCCATGTCCTCTGCCAGTGCCGCGGCGAGCGTGGTGAAATGGCGGATCCAGCGTTCGACCGTCTCGCGGTCGAGAACGTCGGCATTGTAGTCGACGTCGATCCGGATGCCCTCCGGTCCCTCGATCAAGTTGAAGAACATGTCGAAGTTGGAAAATGCCTTTGCGTTGGGCTCCACGTTTGTCGTCAGCCCATGGAAATCGACGTTGGTCGCAACCCGTTCCAGATTGAACTGGATTCCCGTCAGCGGCAGCCGATGCGGAGCGCGGGGAATGCCGAGCTTCCTCACCAGCGTTCCGTAGGTATAGTCCTGATGCTCGAACGCCCGCAGTACCAGTTGTTGTGTCGTCTTGAGGTGGTCCTGGAACGATGAGGATGATTGCACCGACTGGCGCAACGGCAGCAGGTTGACGCAATGTCCGACAAGGATCTGCTCTTCCAGCAGGCTCTGGCCGGCCGAGGGCACCGCGATGACAATATCCGATTGCCCCGAAAGACGCGAAACCATGACCTGCAGCGCTGCAAGCAGGGTCGAGAACAGCGTCGCCCCCGCTCCGGCACCCTTCTTCTTCAGTTTCTTGTAGACGTCCTTTTCAATTCTGGTCGTGCAGGTGCCACCGGCGAAGGTCCTGCGCTCCGGATGAGGCCGGTCAAACGGCAGCTCCAGCAGATCGGGAATTTCCTTGAACTGTTCCAGCCAGAAACGCTCGGTCTCGCCTCTTTCATCGGGCTTCGGCGCAAACTCGGTCGCGTACCGGGCAAACGAAAGCGCCGGCTCGAACTGCGCCGCTTGGCCCTGGGCGGCGGCGGAGTACGCGGCCGCCAGTTCCTCCATGATGACGTTCATCGACCATCCGTCACAGACGATGTGATGAGCCGAGAACACAAGTGCGTGCCTGTCGGCTGCGAGCCGGACGAGGGTAGCTCTCGCCAATGGGCCATTGACCAGATCAAACGGAACGTATGCCTCCCTTTCGATGAGGTCCCGCAGGATAAGATCGCGGTCAGTCTTGTCGGACACGTCGATGATCGGCAGATCGATGGAAAAGTCCGGAATGAAGCTGAAGCGCTCTCCGGTCCGATCGAAGCGAATATGCAGGGCATCGTGGCGTCCGATGACCGTCTTGAAGGCGCTGGTCAAGGCAGCTTCATCCAGAACGCCGTCGAGCCTCAGGGTGAAGGATTCATTGAAGGAGCAGGAGGCCTCGTCGCCCGCCTGTGCAGCGAGCCAGATTTCAGCCTGCGCCTCCGTCAGCGGCGCGGTCTCCGGCCTTGGCTTTTCCGGCTCACTTGCCTTGGCCTCTGCTACGGCGGGCAACGCTGCCTTAACCGCGACGCTTTCGACCTCCTTCTTGGGAGCGAGAATGCCCACGGCCTGTAAGGCATCGACACCGTCCCGGAAGGCTTTCGCGATGAACTGGAAATCGTCCTCAGTGTGCGCGGTGGTCAGGAAGCACGGATAGCCGTCCTGAACGTGCAGACCCTTCATCCGCAGGTACGGATAGATGAGGCCGCCGAGCGGATCCTGGCTGCTGAAATCGACCACGAACCAGCTCTTGTATCCGTGAACGTGAGGCGCGAGCCCACGGGCTTCGAGATCGTGGTTGATCTCGCTCACCAGTGCCTCGGTACGCGGGGCAACCCGATCATAAAGGGCCGATCCCTCACTGCGGATATGCGTAAGGACAGCGCGAACGGCTGCCAGTACCACCGGGTGGCGCACGAACGTGCCGGCGAAGAACGTCGGCGCGACCATCGGCACCGAGTCGTCCCCGTAGTTCCAGCTTCCTCCGTCAAGCGCGTCCATGAACCTGGCATCGCCGGCGAGCACGCCGATCGCCATGCCGCCACCGACCACCTTGCCATAGGTGGCCATATCGCCCCTGATACCCCAGACAGCCTGCATGCCGCCCGGATGCACGCGGAATCCGGTCACGACCTCATCGAAGACGAGTGCAAACTCGTTTTGTGTGGCGACTTCCCGAAGGCTGCGAACGAACTCTTCTGGGCGCAGTTCCGGGTGACGGCTCTGCACGGGCTCGATGATGACGGCGGCAATCTCCCCGGCGTTCTCGCGGATCCAGTCGAGGCTTTCGGGCGCTCCGTACCGCAGTACCATCATGTTGGACACCGAGTTCGCGGGTATGCCGGCGGCGATCGGCAATGCGACCGGCTTGGCGGCCCGGTTGCGTCCCTTGACCAGCACCTCGTCGAACTGCCCGTGGTAGTCGTTGGCGAAGACCACGATGTAGTCACGCCCGGTCACGGTTCGCGCGACGCGCATGGCCGCCATCACCGCTTCGGAACCCGTATTGCAGAAGGTCACGCGCTGATGTCCGGTGATCGTGGAGACCAGTTCCGACACCTCCCCGGCAAGCGGCGTCTGTGGGCCGATGGCGAAACCGGCCTCCGCCTGCGCCTTGATTGCTTCCACGACGAAATCCGGCGCATGTCCGAAGGCCGTCTGGCCGAAGCCGTTGACCAGATCGACATACTCATTCCCGTCCACATCCCATATGCGGGACCCCTTCGAGCGGTTGGACACGATGGGGAAGATCATTTCCTTCCAATCAACGCGGAAGCCCGAAGCTGTTCTGGGATCAGCCAGGCGGTGCCGGTTTTCCGCAGTGAACGCCTTGGACTTCGGGTTCTTCTCGACGTAGGCCGAAATGAGATCGGCAATGAACTTCTGCTTTTCCGGCGATAGGTCGGGTTCGGCCGCCTTTGCGCCCGGCCGATAGAGGCGAATACGGTCCCCACCGATCTCGTCGTCGGGACGGCTCGGTGGGGCGGAGGCTGCTGGCGGAGCAGCCTCCGGAGTGGTGGCGGCAACGCCCGGGGCGATAGGCAACGCTGCGCCACCAGCGGGTGGTGAAATGCCTTGAAGCAATTGGAACTGCTGTGTGAGCAGGGTCTGCGTCATCTGGAGTTGTGCCTGAAGGATGGCTTCGAGACCGCTGCCGACCACCGGCTGCGAGGCGATCAGCGCCATGGCGGGGACTGCCATCGTAGGCTGAGGAGTCGACGCTGCTGTGGTTGCCACCACAGGCGTTGGCGCCGCTGCCGGAGCAGCTGCTGCGACAGGCACCGCCGGCGGAGGCATCTGCTTGTCCAGATGCCGGGCCAGATCGGCGACACTCGGAATATTGCTCAGCAGCTCGCGGAACGACAATTTCACGCCGAACTGCTTTTCGAGCTTCTGGGCGAACTGCCCGATGAACAGGGAATCGAAGCCGAGCTCCAGGAACGTACTTGCCTTACTGTCCGCCTCGAGCGGCTCTCCCGACATGTCCCTGAGGAGCGTCAGGAGCGCATCCTCGAGTTCGGGAACACGATCAATGGTGGGAACGGGTGGCACAGCGTTCATCGCTTCAATCTCATCTGCTGGTTTCGTCTCGGGAAAATTGGCTTGTGCACTGATCACGGCCGCACCCCGCCGCACGGGCGAAGGCGCGTCGATCCAGTGACGCTGACGTTGGAAGGGATAGGTGGGCAGAGGCACCGCCCGTTCGGGGGTCGGGGGCAGCGGCGGCCACTCAAGCTCGCAACCGCTTGCCCAGAGCCTGCCGTGAGCCTCCGCGAGCACCACGGCTGCGGCATCGGCGCGATCGTGTTCCGGCATCGATTGCACAATGGTCGCCGTCCCGCGCCCCAGCGTCTGTGCCGCGAATGTCGAGAGCGTCCGGCCCGGTCCGACCTCGAGCAGGACGGGCTTCTGTTCGCTGCAGATCGTCAGGAGGCCATCGGCAAAACGGACAGCCTCCCGGCAATGCCGCGCCCAATAGTCCGGCGAAGATCCGGCCTCATCTGTCTGCCAGCTTCCCGTGACGCAGGAGATATAGGGGATGGTCGCACTGCCGTAGGTCACGTTCGCGGCCTGCACCCGTAGCTCACCGATGCACGGTTCCATCATCGCGGAATGGAAGGCGTGGGAGGTGTGCAGGCGGCTGAAGGCAATACCGGCCTTCTCCAGGTCGGCGCATACGGCGTCGATGTCTTCGAACGGACCTGAGACGACGCATAATTTCGGCGCATTGACGGCCGCAATCTCGGCCGAACCGCGCAGATGGGCGGTCGCTGTTTCCGGATCGCACCGGATGGACAGCATCGCCCCCGGTGCCTGCGTCTGCATCAGTTGACCGCGGACTGCGACCAGCCTCAACCCGTCCTCGAAGGAAATGGTATTGGCGATCGTCGCGGCAACGAACTCACCGACGCTATGGCCGATCATGGCGGTGGGCATCACGCCACGGCTCATCCACAGCCGGGCCATGGCATGCTCCACCAAATAGAGACAGGGCTGGGCAATGCGCGTCTCGCGCTGCTCCTGCGCCATCGCCTCGGAGATCTCTCCCCGGTGGCAGATGTAGTCGCGCACATCGATGCCCGACATCATTTTCAGCATGTCCGCGCCGCGATCGATCCAGCGGGCGAATTCCGGCTCCCGGTAGTAGAGCTCGGCTCCCATACCGACATATTGGGCGCCCTGCCCCGGGAACATGAACACGACAGGCGGCGCCGCGTCTTCGGCCTGGCTCGAGGCCAGCTTCTCCTCGTTCAGAAGATCGGCCGCCTCAGCGAGCGTTTGCGCGACCACCGTGGTGCGGTGCTTGAAGGCGTGGCGGCCGGTCTGCAGGGTGCGGACGACCTCGGGCAGAGAGAGGCCGGGATTGGCCTGCAGGTGAGCGGCGAGATTCCGGCGTGCCGCCTTCAGCGCATCCTCCGTCCGGGCCGACAGCGGCAGGATGAAAGGACCGTCAACCTCGCCTACTTCGACCGGTTGAGGTCGAGGCGGCTCCTCCAGTACGACGTGAACATTGGTACCGCCGACGCCGAACGAGCTGACTCCGGCCCGACGGGGCGATGAACTGCGGGGCCACTCGGACGTGGTTTTCGGTATGTAGAAGGCGCTATCGTCGAGACGGATCCGCGGGTTCGGCTCGGCATAGTTTGCCATGGCCGGGATCTTCGCGTGATAGAGCGCAAGCGCGGCCCGCATCAATCCGCCGACACCTGCTGCTGCATCCGTATGACCGATATTGCCCTTCAGAGAGCCGAGGGCACAGCGCCCCGTTTCCCCGCGGGCGGGGAAAACAAGCTGCAGCCCCGAGACTTCGATGGGATCGCCAAGCGGGGTCGCGGTGCCGTGGCATTCCACGTATCCGATCGTGTCGGGATCGACGCTCGCGTTCGCAAGCGCGATGGAGATCGCTTCAGCCTGTCCCGCAGCACTCGGCGCCGTGAAACCGATCTTTTCAGCACCGTCATTGTTGACGCCGTAGCCGCGGATGACCGCATAGATCCGGTCACGGTCACGCAGGGCGTCGTCCAGCCGCTTGAGCAGCACCACGCCGGCGCCGCTCGAAAACACGGTTCCGCTCGCATTCGCGTCGAAGGGCCGGCAGGTCCCGTCCCGCGAGACCATCCCGCCTTCCTGGTAGATGTATCCCCGCTTCTGCGGGAGGGTGACGGAAACACCACCGGCAAGTGCCATGTCGCAGCCGTAGGTCAGCAGGTTCTGGCAGGCTTGCGAAACGGCGAGCAGCGACGTCGAACACGCCGTATGCATGGTGATGGCCGGTCCGCGCAGGTTGAGCTTGTAGGCAATCCGGGTCGCCAGCGCATCGGTGACCGATCCGACGATCTGGTTGAAGCAACCGATCTGGTAGTTCGAGGTGAATTCCTCCACCTTGGAGCGATCACCCAGCACGTTGTTGAGCAGATAGGTCGGCATCGAGCAGCCGGCGAAGACGCCAACCAGTTCGGAACGGTTCAATGGATCGTAGCCGGCGCTTTCGAGCGCTTCCCAGCAGATTTCGAGAAAGATACGGTGCTGTGGATCGGTAACAGCGGCCTCCCGGGGATACATCCCGAAGAACTCTGCATCGAACATATCCGCATCGGCGAGATGGGGACGCGTGGCGACGTAGTCCGGGCTCGCGCGTTCTTCGTCGGTGAAGGCATCCTCGATTTCGTCGACCGAAAACTTCCGGAACGCATGGCCGCCTTGCTCGATCAGCGACCAGAGCGCCTCGACCGAAGGCGCGTCGGGATACCGTCCGGCCATTCCGACAATGGCTATGCCGTCGACAACAGGTGCTTCGTCCATTTCATGCTCGCCAAGAAGGGAGCTCGGGACCGTATCGTCCATCTTCATCATGGGCTCCTGCGGAATTGAGACATGCTTTTTCTTTGCAGTGCCGCACGCTCGGCCGCGGTGATTGCCGGGGCGGCCTTGGCAATCTTTCCATCGAGACAGCGGGCAAGCTCGCGGACCGTCGGATGCTTGAACAGCAAAGCCAGATCCACATCGCGACCGAGTTCCGTCATCAGGCCGGCCTGCACCCTCAGCAGCTGAAGGGATGTGCCGCCAAGATCGAAGAAGTTGCTGTCGAGCGGCACGTCCTCAATGCCGAGGACGTCCCTCCAAAGTCGGGTCAGGAGCTCTTCGTTTCGGCTTTCAGGCACGGCAGATTTTTCCGCCTCGACCGTCGGCACTGGCAGTTTCGCGCGATCCACCTTGCCCGCCGGCGTCAGCGGCAGCTCGGCCATCACGATCGCGGTGCTCGGGATCATGTATTCAGGAAGCGCATGACGCAGCCGCTCCATGAACCCCCAAACGAAATCCGGGTTGGCGAGGTCGCTCGCGTTCTTCGGCCGGATATAGGTGACGATCCTCTTGAGCGAGGGTCCCTGCGTGTGGCAGGTGACGACACCGTCCATCACCCCGTGATCGCGCCGTACTGCCGCCTCGATCTGATCCAGCTCGATGCGCTTGCCGTTGATCTTGATCTGCCTGTCGTTGCGTCCCTTGAAGAAGACGGTTCCATCCTCCTCAATCACGGCGAGATCGCCCGTGAGGTAGCAGCGCATCGGGCCCCCAGTGGTTTCGATCATGACGAACTTCTCGTCTGTCAGGTCCGGTCTGTTGATGTAACCGACGGCCAGACCATCGCCCGCCAGAGCAAGTTGACCCTCAGTGCCCGGGGGCAGCGAACGCATGTTCTCGTCGAGGATCAGGATGGTCGTGTGGGCGATCGGCTTGCCGATCGGCAGCTCGCGACCCTGGAAGTTGGCCGGAACCGTGAATGTGGTTGCGATCACCGAACACTCCGTCGGACCGTAGGCATTGGTGAGCACGCAGTGCGGATGAGCGGCCTGGAACCGCCGGACATGCTCCGCCGATCCCGCTTCCCCACCGAAAAGAACCTGCCGCAGGCTCGGCAGAGACTCCGCGACGAGATCGGCAACCAGATTGAACATGCCCGTCGTCAGCAGGGCGACAGTGACATTATTGTCCCGGATGACCGCGCAGAGATCACCGAGCGAGAAGCTCGCTTTCGGCATGCCGATCAGTGCCGCCCCGTTGAGGAGCGCGCTCCACACTTCGAAGGTCGTGGCATCGAAGGAAATCGTGGCGGTGTGCAGGACAACGTCCGCCGGGGAGACATCGATGTAGTTCTGATCGAGCACCAGCCGCGTGATCCCGCGATGAGGAATGGCCACGCCCTTGGGACGCCCGGTCGAACCGGACGTGTACATGACGTAGGCGACGTCCCCGCCATACACCTGCGGAAGGAGGATGGACGGAACGGGCGTGAGTGTCGGCGGCACCGCTTCCAGGTTGACAACGGTGGACGAAGCCACCGATAGCGTCCTGATTTGGTCCTCGTGGGCATCGTCCACGAAAATGACCTTCGGTCTGCACTCGCCAATCACATAGCGGAGATGATCCGGCGGAAATGCCGGATCAATGGGAAGGTAGGCGCCACCCGCCTTAAGCACAGCAAGCTTTGCAATCACGGTGGCGAGGCTGCGGGGCACGGCGAGTGCCACCACATCGCCTTTCGATACCCCTCGCCTGACAAGGTCGGCGGCCAGCGCATCCGAGCGTCGATCGAGCTCGCAGTAAGTGAGTGACCGGTCGCCGAAGGAAACGGCCATGGCATCGGGACGAGCCGCAACCCGTTCGCGGAAAACATCGTGAACGCTGCGCTCTCTAACGTAATGGACTTCGTTCTGACTGCGCGACCCAATAGCGGCGCCGTGGGCGCCGTTGTCCATGAAGTAGTTCATCGTACCCCCCGCAACAGGAACGTGGGAGTGACTTCCGTGGCACCAGCGGTCCCGCTGTTGCCGCCCCGGATGCTGTTCCTGAGGCCTCAGAATTCCATGATCGGGAGAAATAAACAGATGATCATTGGGTTGAACCTTCTCACCGATAGCACCACCGGATGTAATCCTTTTGAACGATGCGACGCGTAAACCGGCATTGGATGGCTAAACCGAAGGCCAAGTCTTTCTCGCATACGGCGAGACCTTGTTTACCCTTGGAAACCAATGGACTGGATGGATTGATAGGCGGCTATATACCACTATTCGAAGCGATAAACGTGAACATAGTCGACGAACAGGTAGGAAGGATTAGCCGTTCCTTTAAGCCTTTCGGCCTCTTCCACGAGCGCCAGGTTCAGCAGCACGTACATCGGCTGGCGATGCTCCGGCTGCGTCGGTGTCTTCCACACGAGTTGGCGATCGAAATAGACCCGAATGTGCTCGGCATCGATCTTCACGCCGTAAGTATGGAACTCGCCCGGGTCGGCATCGGCAAAGGCTTCGATCCGTTTTCCCGTGGAGTAGTCCTCCCCCTTGCGACGCCAGACGTGGGCAGCAGACGAGAAGGTATCCGGTCTGTCGCCGTAATATTCAAGAACATCGATCTCAGCGGTGTGCTGGGAGCGGTCGAGACCGATCAGCCAGAAGGCCGGCCAGACCCCACCGCCGGCCGGCAGGCGGGCGCGCATTTCGAAGTATCCGTATTGCTGGGCAAAGCCCTTGCCCTCCGGATCAACGGAAGCCAGAAGCCCCGAGCGCCATTCACCATTCTCGTCCTGCCGGGCCTCTATTCGGAGAACGTCATCCTTCACACTGAAGGGAAAGCCCGGTTCCGGAGCCGCAAAGCGCGCGCCGCCGAAATCCCCGGACCAGGGCGTATGCGCGATCCAGCGCGTTCCCGGCCCCCATTCGGAGACGTCGAGCTCGGCAAATTCCTCGCTGAAGGAGAGTTGCATGTCCTCGAGGCGCAGCTCGTCGCCGGTGTCACCTGCGCCGTTTGCGATTGCTCCGTGACAAAGCAGCACCAGCGCCGACGCAGCCAGGATCGTCCGCCCGGTTCGGCGACGAAATTCAAGGACCGGATGCCACCGGCTATGGCGCTGGTGTCGAGTGAACATCCGAACTTTCTATCGGTTCATCCGACGACCGCCTAGGGTGGCACCTGCCTGCCACCCCTACCACAATCGGATTAGCCGATGGCATGAATACGGTCGACTTCCGCCGCTTCCCGATTTTTGGTCTTCTGTTTGGGCAAATGGGGCATCGGTTTCCGGCAACGGTGACCAGCGGGGTTCGGGGCTCATGAATCTGGAGTTTCTGGGAGTCGTCACTGTTCTTGCGGGCCTGGTGGTTCTGGCTGCGCCGATCCACTGGTCGTTCTATGTGATGACCCTCTCGACCCTTTTCGGCGCCGCGGCTGCCTTGAGTCTGCCCATGCTGGGCGGCGCGACCGTTCTCGTTCCCAGCCTGTTTCTGCCTTTCTTCGCCATCCGCATGTTCATGGCCACCGGGGAAGGTCATATCCTTGCAGCGCTTGTTCCTCCCCGCGCCGGATTCTGGCTCCTGCTTCTCACCGCCTTCGGCCTGCTGACCGCAGTGTTCTTTCCGTACATGTTCCAGGGCTCGGTGGAGACGATGACGGTCGAGCGCGTCGCGAATGGCCGCAGCTACATCTCGCAGACGCCCCTGCGTTTCTCGTCGAACAACATCACGCAGTCGGTCTATGCGCTGGGGGGAGTGGTCACATTCGCAGCCGCCTTCGCCTACTTCCGCAGCGCCGGCACGCCACGGCACCTGGTCAGCGCGTTCGTCATTCTTGCCTCGGCAAACCTCGCCTTTGCGCTGCTGGATGTCATCACCTATTTCACCCGAACCGAATACCTCATGGGTTTCGTGCGAACGGCCAACTACGCCCTTTTAACCGGATCGGAGAAAGGCGGCCTGAAGCGCATCTCGGGAACCTTCCCGGAAGCCTCGACCTTCGCCGGCTACGCGCTCGTCCTGTTCGCCGTCACAGCCAGCCTCTGGCTCGACCGGGTCCGATCGTGGGCAACGGGGGGCCTTGCGGCGCTATCCCTCGCCTCGCTGGTGCTTTCCACCTCGGCAACGGCTCTGATCGGCATAATGGTCGTGCTCCCGTTCCTGTGGCTGCGCGCATTGTCCTCCAGCGTTCGCAACCCCGCGCGTTCACGCCCGGCTTTCCTCGTCGTCGCGGCCGCGCTCGTGCCACTGGCCGTTCTCGTCCTCGTCGTTGTCTCACCGGCCATCGTAGACAGCATCCAGCAGTTCATGGACGAGATGCTGTTCTCCAAGGCCAACAGCCATTCGGGCCGCGAACGATCCCTCTGGAACGCCACGGCATACCAGACCTTCCTGGATACCCACGGCCTAGGTGCGGGACTCGGGAGTGCCCGGGCATCCAGCTATGTGCTGGTCCTGCTCTCCAATGTCGGAATACTCGGGTTTTTACTCTACTCGATGTTCGTCATCGCGATATTTGCCGCACGGCGGCCCCAGTCCTCTCGAACCGCGGACGACCCGCTCACCGTGATACGGGCTTGCAAGGCAGGCTTTCTTGCCATGGTCGCAACCTCGGCAATTTCCGGAACGGTCTATGATCCCGGCACCCTGTTTTACATCCTCTCCGGAAGTCTGGCGGCCTTCGCCACGCCGGTAACCGCCGACGGAACGAATATGGGTCGAGCGGGCCCGATCGCACGCGCCGGCGCAGTGGAGGTCCTTCCATGAAGGTTCTTGTGTTCAATGTGATCTACAGCGAAAACCTCGGCGACGGGCTCCTGGCGCAGTGTCTCGAAAAGGTGCTTCGCCGCAGCGGGAACATTGAAGTGGAGACTGTCGACCTTGCGGGACGTCCCGACTTCGGCACGACATCCGCCAGGCGTCGTTCGGCACTCCGGCTGCTACATGCACTTCCCGCCTTCGCCCGTCAGCGGGCAGTGAGCCACGCACTTCGTTCAAAGCTGCGCACGCTCGCTCGGGAATGGGACGAGAAAATCGCAAGCGCCGATGCCATCGTCCTCGGAGGCGGCAACCTGTTCCAGGACGACGACCTCAACTTTCCACTCAAGATCGGCACCTTGCTGGATTGCGTCCGCCGCAGCGGAAAGCCGCTCGCCATATTTGCCGTAGGCGTCGCGCGGGACTGGTCGCCACAGGCACATGCTCTGTTTCAGCAGGTGGATGACACGAACCTCGTTTACCTGTCCGTGCGAGACGAGGCGTCGCGGTATAATTGGCAAAACCACTTTGCTGCCGCACCCGAGCCGTCGGTGGTGCCGGACCCGGGCTTTCTGGCCGCTCAACTCGTGGGCGCAGGCTCCATGGTTGCCGCAAGCGCGCAGACATACGTCGTCGGCATCTGCGTCACGGACCCGCTGATCCTCGCACGCCATTCCGGCAAGCGCCGCACCCCTATATGCATGCGAACCACGAAAGAATATGTCCAGCTCATCCGGCTGCTGATAACGCGCGGCCATCCGGTCCGCCTCTTCTGCAATGGTGCGCGGGAAGATCAGGCCTTTGCGGAACGCATTTTCCTCGACCCCCGCCTTGCCCGCTTCCGGACGACAGAAGCACTTCAGTTATTTGTTCGTCCTCGCACGCCGGCCGAACTCCTGGGTATCCTCCGCTCAACATCCGTCATACTCGCCCATCGCCTGCATGCCTGCATCGCCGCCTACGCTTTGGGCATTCCGCACGTCGGCATCGGCTGGGACCAGAAAGTCTCAAGTTTCTTCCGATCGGTCTGGCGGGATGGCTTTTTTGCGGATGACCGGGGGACTACGCCGGAACAGCTGGCCTTCCTTCTCGAATGGGCCGTCGAAAGCGGCATCGACCACAGCGATCGAACAGCGTCTCTGACCGCTGCACAGGACGCCGTTCGGGAACTGGGCAACCGCTTGCTGTCCTGCACGGTAAAAGATGGTTTGAAAGCGAACGACCGAGGATTGATCGCCATACGACAGAATGATGAGCCCATCCTGTTGGCTCGCAACTGAGGGCCTTCGTCTACGACGAACGCGGCCTCCGTTAACACCCTCGATCTTCAATGCAAGGGTATCGGCAGCTTACCGTTCTCGGTAAACGGAACTGTTGCAAAACCGGCATCCACCGGAATGCTCCCTCTCCGCGCCTCCAGCTCCTCGGCGATGATCTTCCGCATGCTCGCATGGAAGTTATGGGCGCTGAATTTCGAGGCGTGCGCGCGGATCGCCTCCGGCTGGAACAGAAGTTCGCCCTCCTCAAAGTGCCGGACCGCCTCGATGAGGGAATCCACGGACTGTTCCTTGAACAACAAACCGGTATGTCTGTTGACAACCGTTTCAAGCGCGCCGCCGCTGCCGAAGGCAATCACCGGCCGACCGCTCGCCATGGCCTCGACAGGCACGATGCCGAAATCCTCCTCTCCGGGAAAGATCAGTGCGCGACAACGCGCCAGCTGATCCTTCAGGACCGGAAACGGTGCCCGTCCGAGGAACTGCACCGTCGGGCCGGCCAGCCGTTTCAGTGCCTCGACTTCCCCCTTCGCTCCGTCGCCGATGACAACCAGATTGCGCCCCATCTCGGTGAAGGCGCGGACCGCGAGATCAACCCGCTTGTAGGGAACCAGCTGCCCTGCGCAGAGATAGAAATCCCCGACATCGGCCACGGGCGTAAACTCATCGACCGCGACAGGCGGAGGCACCACCGACGCCGTTCGCCGATAGTATTTGCTTACCCGTGCGGCGACATGATGGGAATTCGCGACGAACCGGTCGACTCGCAGGCTCGAACTGACATCCCATGACCGCAGCAGCGGCGCGAGAATGGGCATCAGCCTTCGTGCCGCCGCTCCCGCGTTCGACCGATAGGCATGGTAGTGGTCCCAGAGATACCGCATCGGCGAATGGCAGTAGCAGATATGCACGGCGTGCGGCGGCGGAATGATGCCCTTTGCCGGACCGGATTCGCTGGAGATGATCAGGTCATAACCCCTAAGATCCAGGCTCTCCAGCGCGAACGGCATGAGAGGCAGCAACGACTGATATCTGGAAATCGCGCCGGGAATATTCTGAAGGAAGGAAGGAATGATGCGGTGACGGCGTATCTTCTCCGAGATCTGCTTCTCGTCATACACCAGGGTGAAGATATCGGCCTCCGGATACATATCGCACAGCGCTTCGACGACCTTCTCGCCTCCGCGCATCGAGACCAGCCAGTAGTGAACGATCGCTACGCGCATTTTACCCCCCAATTGCCAACTGCAGACTAAGACCCGTCAGCGTCGGGGCACAGAACCCACTTCGGTTTTCGTAACCATCCGAAGGACTTGGGCCGATGATGTGATGCCGTCCACCTTGGCATGAACCTGTCGGCGAATGACGGCAACGGCTCATCCGATTGGAGAGGTGGATTAGAAAGTCCTCCCCATAAGGGACTAGCCCTGACCGAAGGGAAGGCAATTTACTCGCGGCTTTTTCGGCACATCATTGAGGTTCATCAAGACGACGCAGTTCTTCCCGGACCGTTCGTCAGGGGGACCTCAAAGGTGGGGATCAGAATGATGCCGGTCATGCCCGTTCGCTCCAAGTCACACGCCTGCGTATCGCCGGTGCCCTTCCTGATTTGCACCCTCTTTGCGCTGATCGCATTGCTCGCCGTGCCGTCCAGGGGATGGTCGGCGAACGACGAAACCTACCTCCTGCGACCGCAGACCCGTGTGAAGGTGATGGTCGTGGAATGGCTCGCGGCCACCGGTGAATACAAGGAATGGACGGCCCTCAACGGTGAATATCTGGTTTCTCGCGCAGGAACGATCTCCGTGCCGCTGATCGGCGAGATCAGCGTGAAAGACGAGACGACGCAACGGGTGGCGAACCGCATCGCGGAACTCCTGAAGGAAAAGACGGGGCTTGCGACGCCACCGACCGCGACGGTCGAGGTTCTGAAATATCCCGGCATATACCTGACAGGCGCAGTCGATCGTCCAGGCGAACTGGAATATCGCCCTGGCCTGACCGTCATGCAGGCGGTCGCAATGGCCGGAGGACGTCAGCGCATGTCGAGCCAGTCGGGCTACTCGGAACTCGAGCAGATCCGCTATATCGGCGAGCTCGGCCGCACCGACCTCTTCCTGAAGCAATTGATGGCTCGCCGCGCACGCCTGGAAGCGGAGGCAACCGGCACCCAGACGGTAACGATGCCGCCGGAACTGTCTGTCGAAGAGGAAGACCCGACCATCCGCCAGATCGTGCAGCGGGAACTCAACCTCTTTGCGTCGAGATCCGAAGCGCTGAAACGCCAGCTGGAGTCCCTCCACGAGCTCGAAAACCTGCTCAACAACGAGATCAAGGTGCTGGACGAGAAGACTGCCGTTCAGGATCGCCAGATCGACATAGCGCAGAAGGAACTCGCCAATATCGCCTCGCTCGTCAACAGCGGAACCTTGGCCAAGACGCGTGAGACCGCGCTCGAGCGGGTGGTCGCCGATCTGAGCAGCGACAAGCTGGACCTGGTGGTCGCAGCCATGCGCGCGCGCCAGAAGGTGAGCGAGACGCAGCGTGATGCTCTGGCCCTGCAAAGCCAGTATCGGACAGAAGCGGGCCGTGATCTGCAACTCGTTGAAGCCGAGATCGAGGACACCAAGCTGAAACGCAATACGGCGCTCCAGCTCCTGGAAGCCACCGGCGCATCGCTGTCCAAGTACTACGCAATGAAAACCATGGAGTTGCAGCCGATGGAATATTGGCTGACGCGCGAGGGCGATCCACGCTCACCCTTCAAGGTTCAGCAAACGGCCCTCGTCGAGCCCGGGGACGTGATCAACGTTCGATACGAAATCTCCGACAGTACCGCGGACCCGCTGCAGGTCTCCGCCAACGGGAGACCTACCAACAGATAGAGCTAAACAGCCAAACGGGTAACGGGGGGCGCAAATGGGCATGCACGACTTCACCAAGATCACTGTCGGATCTCATGCCGCGCGCGGAGCGGCTTCAGAAAAGGAATACATCTCCTTTCTGGATGTGTTTTCATTCCTCCGTCGCAACACGCTTATCATTGGCGCTTGCACTGCCGTGGGGATCACGCTTGGCGGCATCTATCTGATGCAGGCCGCTCCGGTTTACCAGGCCATGACCCGCCTGGTGATGGACCCGGAAGAACGGCAGATCATCTCGCAGGATCCATCAAGCGGCACGGTCATCATCGAGGCCGCGGAAATCGCCAGCCAGCTGGAGATCGTGAAATCCGATGCGATTGCGGTGGACGTGATCCGGCGGCTCGATCTCCTCAATGATCCGGAGCTTACCACATCCACCTCACTGCGTTCGATGATCACCGGGTCCCTGGGTGCGATCATCGACCTGGTCTCGGGAGGCGGACCCGAGGAGGAACGGCATGAGCTTAGCGAGGAGGAACAGCTTCGGCGCGTGATGGGACGCTTCCTCTCGCGCATTTCCGTGCATCGCGTCGGCCAGTCCTACGTCCTGCAGATTGGCTACAGTTCCAGCAACCCGCAGAAGGCTGCCAAGATCGCAAATGCGCTCGCCGAAGCCTACATCCGCAACGGTATGAACGAACGGGCCGAAGCGGCAAAACGTGGAGCGATCTGGCTTGAAAGCCGGCTCACCGATATCGGTCTCAAGGCCAAGGAAGCCGCGATCGCCGCCGAAGAATTCCGCAACCGCCACAACATAACGGCGGTAGGAAACAGCTCTACCCTCGATCAACAGCAGCTCTCCGAAATCAGCAGCCAGGTACTCGCCGCAAGAGCCGCAACTGCCACGGAAACTGCCAAGCTGGAGATTCTGACCAAGCTGATCCAGGGAGGTGAAATCGGTGACGTTGATCTGGAGGAAGTTGCCAAGAACCAGCAGATCCAGAGGCTTCGCGAGGATATCCGCACAGCCAAGGCTCGGCTCGAAACGGTGAAGAGCCGTTACAGCGCAGGCAACCCGGCAATCACTTCGGCCGAAGCGGAAATCGCTCGCCTGGAAAGCGAGGTCAGGACCGAGCTCGGGCGGATCGCATCCATCTACCAGGCCAATCTGGAAGTGGCGCAGACCCGCGAACGGCTTGTCGAGGAACAGTTCATCGCAGCCAACCGTACCGGCGGGGACAAGAACCTGGCGCGCGTCGAGCTCGCTGAACTGGAGAGTAAGGCCAACACCTATCGCCGCCTCTACGAAAGCATCCTGCAGCAGCTTTCGGGCACGTTGCAGACACTGTCCTATCCCTCGGCACAGGCTCGCGTCGTAACACCGGCAGCAGTACCCTCTGGCAAGAGCTGGCCAAAGCCGACGATCATCATGCCGTTCTCGGCAATGCTCGGCTTTGCTGGCGGGTTGCTGGTGGCAGTCCTGCGCAATGGGCTCGATCGCAGGACGAGTTCGACCACCCGGCTTGAACGGGAGCTCGGCATCGGTTCTCTGGGACGCATTCCGGTCTACCGGGCGGGCCCCCGCGCCGGCAATGGAGCAATCCTGCCGGAGCCGATGCGCCCGCTCCGTTCCATTCTGGACGCCCCTTATTCCCACTTCTCGGAGGCGCTGCGCGGCGTCAAGAATTCACTTGATGCGGCTATGCCGGCCAACGGATCGGTGGTCGTCGGCATAACCTCCGTCGGCTCGGGCGAAGGGAAGACGACAATCGCGACCAATCTCGCGCAGCTCTATCAGAATGAAGGCCAGTCCGTGCTCCTGATCGACGCCGATTTCGTCAGCGCCCGGCTGACCCGGCTGGCCGGCACTGCGGCGGCGGACCTCGCGTTGAAGCCGCTTTACCTTGCCGATGCTGATGCAGCGGCAGCGCAGGCAAAACAACCGGTTTCGGTTGCTGCCTCTGCAGGCGGAGAAACCCAGACGGTCGCCGCCGCTGCGGAAAAAGCTACAGTAGAGGTCGCCACTCTGCCGGTCCCGCTCGTGACCACAGACCTGACAAGGAAGTTCGCCTCGTCAACGCAGAAATACGGGCACCTTCCGGCGCTGCGGATGACGATCGAAAAGATGCGCAAGCGCTACAGCATCATCATTGTCGACATGTCCGGTTTCGAAAACTCGGCCGATACGCGAACCATATGCACCTATCTCGACGGCATTGTTCTGGTTCTCGGAAATTCGAACAAGATGACGATCGATCGTCTGGCGGACGCTCTCGCTTCGTTCGGGCGATCACGCCTGGCTCTTCTCGGAGTCATCGCCAACCGCAGCGAAACCGAAGACTGGCTTCAGAAGCACATGAGGCGCGGGGGCCTGCGATGAGAAACGCAGACGTTCTCTGCGCGGAAGCGGGGATGTCCGTTTCGAACGGTGCGCTCCATCTTGTGGTTGGCATACCCAGTGCCGGACGCAGGGACATCCTGTCGGCAACGCTCCACCACCTGGCCTGTCAGACACGGCCGCCGGACGAGGTTGTGGTAAGCGTCCCGCATCTGGACGATATCGATCAGGCGTGCCTGGCGCACCTGCCATGCTCCTCCCGGATACTGATATCGCCGCGAGGCAGTTGCCACCAGCGAAACCGCATCCTCGATTCCATGCTCCATACCGACGTCGTCGTCTTTCTCGACGACGATTTTCTGATGGCGCCCGCCTATCTCGAGCAGGTCGAGCAGCTTTTCGTCGAGCATCGCGACGTCGCAATCGCGACCGGAACCGTTATTGCGGACGGTGCGACCGGACCGGGGATTTCCATCGACGAAGCGACGCACAAGTTGAAGCTGTCACAAGCCTCCGCCGAGTTCGATCCCAATCCGCTGCGCAACGTCTATTGCGGCTACGGATGCAACATGGCGGTCCGGATGGCGGCGGTCGCCGATGGAAATATCCGCTTCGACGAACACCTTCCGCTCTACGGCTGGCTGGAGGACGTGGACTTCAGCCGTCTGGTCGCACGTCATGGCCGCATCGTCCGGTCGAGGCTCCTTGAAGGCGTTCACCTTGGAACCAAGGTCGGGCGCACGTCCGGCCTGCGGTTCGGCTATTCGCAGATCGCCAATCCGATCTACCTCACCCGCAAGGGCACGCTGACGGTCCGCCACGCCGCCGTACAGATGGCGCGCAACATCCTGGCCAATGCGGTGAAGGTCTGGCGGCCGGAATCCTGGATCGATCGGAAGGGCCGCGTCAAAGGAAACCTGCGAGCCTTCGCCGATCTGATGAGCGGCCGGCTGGCTCCCCGCAACGTGGAGACGATGGAATAGCCATGTCGAAGCCGCACATCGGTCACGTCGTCATCATCAACGATCGCTCGGCCCGTGTCGGCGGCGCTTCGAACCTTGCCGTTCTCAGCGCAAGGATGCTGGAACAGAACGACATAGCAGTGACCTATTTCGCCGGAGACGAGAGACCGGACGAAGCGCCGGCTGCCGATACGATCAATCTCGGCGACAGGCCGCTCGTCCAGCAAGGCCGGATGTCGGCCTTCACAAGCGGCCTCTACAACGCGAGAGCCTACGAAGCGCTGCATGATCTCGTCCGGAGGATGGACACACCTTCGACGATCTATCATGTCCACGGCTGGTCAAAGATCCTCTCCCCTTCCATCTTCCGGGCACTGGAACAGGTCCGGGAGAGGACAATCCTTCACGCACACGATTACTTTCTCGCCTGCCCGAACGGCGGCTTTGCCAACTTTCGCTCCCACGAGGTCTGCACGCTCAGGCCGATGTCCCTGCAATGCCTAGCAGCACAGTGCGACAAACGCGGATATCATGAGAAGGTCTGGCGCTCCGCCCGCCATGCGCTGAGGGAACAGTTTTATCCTATCCGGAATACTCCCGCGAACATCGTGATGGTGCACGAGCGGATGAGCGATTACTTTTCGCGCGCCGGCATCAACGGCGAATGCCTCGATACGATCCGCAATCCGGTAAAGCCATTCCTGGACGCCCCCACCGAGCCGTGGCGCAACAACGCCTTCTTCTTCATCGGACGCCTTGAACCGGAAAAGGGGTTCGACGACGCGGCGAAAGCCGCCCGCCGGGCCGGAGCAGCGCTTCACATCATCGGCGACGGCGACGGCCGCGCCATGCTTGAAACGGACTATCCCGAGGTCGTACTTCACGGATGGCAGGATCGGCAACAGCTGAGCACCACTGTTCGCCAAGCCCGCGCCCTTGTCGTGTCGTCGCGCGTTCCCGAGCCCTTCGGTCTGGCCGCGCTGGAAGCCGTATCCAGCGGGATACCCGTCGTCATGCCGGATTCGGCTCTCCTCGGAAAAGAGATAGCGGAGCGCGGCTGCGGCCTGACCTTCCGCGCGGGCGACATCCGAAGCTTTACCGACGCCCTGCGTATCATGGCCGCGGATGATGACCTGGTCAGGACCATGAGCGCAAGCTGCCTGGAGGCAGCGCCGACGATGGCTCACACCGAAGCATCGTGGGGTGAAGCGCTGATGGATCTCTACGAGCGGGTACTGGAGCGAGCGGACAGAGGGGCTCTCCACTGAGCCCCTGAACTGCCGATACTCGCGGTTTCCCTATTGGACAGTCGCCTGAGATGGCGCGTCTTCCCGACGCAGGTAAAAGCCCGCGCTTTCGCTCGGCCCCAGCTCCGGATGCGTGTCGATGACGTGGGACAGTTGCGGGATCGTCCAGCGGTCGATGACCTCGTAGCCCATCGAGGCAAGGTCGGCCAGGAAGGCCTGCTCGTCACGCATTTGATACGGAATATAGGCTTGCCCGGCGCGCTCCAGAGTGACGACGTGACCGCCCCGACGAAACGCGACCTTGTTGAGAAGAAGGTGGCGGGGGGGGGACGGCAGGCGCTTGAGCAGTGACGAGAGCGGTATGTCGAGATACTGCAGCAGGCCCGAGCCCAAAAATGTGGACGCAGGGCCGGCGTCCTCAATGCGATCGACGAACGACAGGCGATCGAGGCCGTCCTTTGCAGCTCTCTCGCGACCTGCGGCAACGATCGCCGGCACGTCGTAGACGACCCAGGAGAAGCTGGCATCGCGCGGAAGCAGATCCTGGAACGCTCTATACTTCGTACCCATGTGTCCACCTGCGTCGACAAGTGTATCGATCTCGTCGAGAAGCGTCCTCATCCAGAAGAGGATCGGATAGTCCCACGGCATGACGGTGCACATCTGCTCGAAGGCGAAGGTCGCGATCTCCTCGTGATCGAAGCCGACCAATGAGCCCTTCTGGGCAGCGGCGATCGCCGCTTCGTCAAACGAGGAATACGCGCCGGTGAACCGGCGTGAAAACGGCGTCAGGTAGCGCAGCCGTCCCCTCATGACGCGCAGGGGCAAAAGCGATTGGCCAAGCCCTGTCATCGAGGTCTTCAGCAGGGATCGCGTCATTTTTCCCAGATCGGCAGAAGCTTGCATTCCTTCCTCCTGTGTAGTGCCTGGATCCATTGCTTTCACGTCGAGCGATGGGCAAACGCGAAAATCGGCGGCGATCTCCGGCTCAGTTTCTGCAGGGCGGTCAGGGTCGCGATATAGACCACGCCCCCCATCACAACCTGCAGGCTATTGATTGCAAGACCGCCCGCCGCGGACGCATCCGCAACGTCCCCGATGAGAGCAACGGCGACCACCATCGCGGTGACGCCGAGCAGGGGATGGAGGCATCGGCGGATCACGCCGGCCCAGTCCGTGGCGCCGTAGCGGCTCTGCATGTGCACGTTGATGATGAACGAGACGACGGCGCCGGCACATTGCGCGATCGCGGCGGCGAGCATGCCGAAGGGCGCGAGCGCCAGGATGAACGCAAGGGAAATTGCGCTGGTGGTAACGACCGCGGCGGGCATCTTCCGTATCGTTCCGGAAAGCGACAGCAGCGGCTCCGTGAGATAGCCCGGAATGAGCAGGATCTGCTTGACCGACAGCAGGGTGATGAGGATGGCTGCCGGCGCCCAGGCATCGCCCAGTACGATGTGAACGAGACTGCCCGACATCAGCGCCAGGCCGATATAGACCGGCACTGAGACCGCCATCGCGCAGACGATGAACCCGGTCGCAGCCGCACCAATCTCTTTCGTTGGACCTTTGCCCGCCTCAGGGAGATTGGCCACGCGCCGGAGTATCACCCAGCTCAGCACCCGGATCGGTTCTCCGACCATTTCGGAAAACGCAGCCACAATCCGTTCCGCCGCCCGGTAGTAACCCGCTTCCGCAAGACCGAGGAAACTCCCCACAGCCAGCGTTCCCGAATAGGAGCGGACGAAGATGATGAGACGGTTCATGACAATGTGGCGGGAAAACTCCAGCAGCTCCACCAGCAGGGAGCGCGTCAGCCTGAGCTTCGGCAACCACCGCACGACCGCGATGATGCCGACAAGCATCGTCAGCTGCATCACAAGCCGCCCCGCCACGAGCGCGAACACGCCCCAGTCGTAGAGCAGCGCCGCCACGGTCACGACCAGGCTGACAGCATCGGCGACGATGCGGATCGCCGCGTGCATTCGCAAACGACCCGCCGCGATCATGATCCCGTCGTACACGACCCCAAGCGCGGCCGGGAGCAGCCAGAGGCTGAACAACGCGACCAGCGCCGCCTCCTGAACCTCCCCGAAATAGAAGCTGATGACCGTGGCACCGAGGAGCCCGACCGTCATCGACACGACGCCGAAGAGTATGGAGGCGGTGGCGATCTGATCGAGGCGATCGGGATCGTCGGGCATTTTCATGACGAACTCGCCCCATCCACCTTCGGCAAAGATGACGAGCAGGACAGCGAAAGCCGCGCAATAGGCGAAGAGGCCGAATTCGGCGGATGTGAGCACCCGTGCGGCGACGATAAAGGCCGCGAGTTGCGTGACCTGGGAAAATGCCTTGGCAATGAAGGTCCAGGCTGCCGATCCCAGCAACGAGGGCGACGTCAGCCGTAGCCGTAACCGGGCCCACCACCCGTCTCTTCCGATATTCAGGGCGTCAGGCTCTTTCTGCCTTTGGGCCCCACCGGATGATCGCTCCCGAAAAGCTTCGCTATGCGGATCAAAATCTGCGCACATTTGGATACTATCTAGCAGGAGCCGGTGACGGCATCAGACAGTCTGGCCGACCGCTGAAGCATCGATCAACGCGACCGTGAGAAGTAATACCTTCCTCGGCGCTACGGGCTTGCGCGAACGACAAGGAAAAGAACGGGGAACTCTCCATGCGCCAACGCGCATCTCGGAACACGAAATTCTTGTTGCGCTGGCTCGTCATCCTCTTATGCCTCGTCTTCTGGGTAGCTGTGCTCGCGTGGTTGCTCACCTGAGCTTGCTTGCCCTTCGTTTCGTGCAAAAAGAACGACGCCGGCGGTCTTCAGGATAATCGTGATATCTTTCGCCAGCGAGTGATCGTTGTAGTACTCGACATCGAGTTGCACGCGTTGTTCGTAGGAGTCGTTCTTGCCGGGGGAAATCTGCCAGGGGCCTGTTATCCCGGGCGTCAGGGCCAGGTAGCATCCCACGTGGGAACCGTACCGGCTGAGCTCTTCCTGCATGATCGGCCGGGGGCCGACGACGCTCATCTCCCCCTTCAAAACATTGATGAACTGCGGAAGCTCGTCGAGGCTGGTTATGCGGAGATACCGGCCAAGCGTGTGCACGCGCGGATCGTCACGGAGTTTCTGCGTCTGCGCCCATTCCTCCCGCCTGGCTGGCTCGCGCTCCAACAACTCCCTCAGCACCTTATCGGCATCCTTCCGCATCGTGCGAAACTTCAGACAGGTGAATGCCCGCCCGTTCTTGCCGATGCGCTGATGGCCGAAGAAGATCGGCCTCCCGTCCTGAAGCAGCAGACCAAGGGCGATCAGCACCATGGCCGGCGCGAGGAAGAGGAGTACGGTCAGGGTGAAGACGACATCGAAGACGCGTTTGCCACGCTTCTGTCTGTCGATCCCCGAGGATCTGACGGTACTGTGATGTCGTGCGACGTTGTCGGAAACCAAAGACATTCTCTTACCCCCCAAGCTCCTACAAGGCTGCCTGTCGGCGTCGGGAAATACAATTTCAACAGATGGGCCAGACGCTAGTTCAAAGGTGGTAGAAGCCCACCCACCGTTTGTTGGCATTGCAGGATGCCGAGCGCACAGGCGACTTGGGGGACATTGTCGGTCGATGTTCTCCACCCCCAGCCGCCGCGTTTCTGCTGCGTGGGCTCGCCCGGCTCGAGAGGCCCGGGAGGCGGAGAAGAGTGCACCGGAAAGCCTCGCGCTACGCCTTTTGGGCTGCGCAACAATAGCCGAAATCGCTAGTTGAACTCCCCATAGTAGCTCTTGGCGCACGACGGCTTATTCCCGAAGATCATGGCGGTCGCGCCCGAAGCGGCCTGCCGCCTGTCGGCACCGGGGGAACGGGGTCGCAATGAAGATCGAATATCTGGGAAACCTTGAGGACAGTTGCGTAATCGTCGCGGACCTCGTTATCGTCGGCGCCGGTCCGGCAGGCCTGACGGTCGCGTCGCAGTGCGCCCGCTCGGACAAAAGGGTACTGGTCGTTGAAAGCGGCCTTGAAATCGAAACCCCCGAGCATGCTGCGTTGAACGAGGTCGAGAGTGCGGGCGAGCCTCGATCGGAAGCGCAGTTCCGCAAGCGCAGCGAATTTCACGGCTCCCAGGCCAGGTTCTGGTCCCACGAGTCACAGCCGTTCGGTGTCCGCTGCCGAGCACTGGGCGGATCGACCCACGCATGGGCGGGGAAATCCGCACCGTTCGACCCGATCGACTTTCAATCGCGCCCCTGGGTGCCGGATTCAGGCTGGCCAGTCAGTCACGCGGACATCTGCCCCTATGTCGAACGGGCGATGGAGGTCCTGAACCTCTGTCCGAAGGTCCCGCCCGGCCGTTTCGAGAAGAGTGATTTCCACTCGTTCTATTGGCAGTTCGCGCGTTCGCGGATCGACCGGCTCGACATCATGCGTTTCGGGCAGGAAATACTGGCCCGGAAGCCTGAGAACATGCACGTGCTCCTGGACGCGACGGTCACCCATGTCGGACTGAGCAGCGACGGATCGCGGTTCTCCCATCTGAATGTTTCGAGCATCAACGGCAGGCAGGCCCGGATCGAGGCCGAAATCTGCGTACTGGCCGCAAGCGGCATTGAAAATGCGCGGCTGCTCTTGGCCTCCCGTGATGTCCACCCGAACGGAATTGGCAACCAGCACGATGTCGTCGGACGCTACCTGATCGACCACGCAGCCACGTCGCTCGGCCGCTTCCCGAGCGATCAGATCAGCAGGATCACCCGGCAATTCGGCTTCTTCGGCGTACGCCACAACAGCCGCACCCACATGTTCATGCATGGCCTTGCTCTGACGCCGGAAACGCAGCGACGAGAGGGCCTGTTGAACGCCGCCATCTATTTCTCCACGGAACGTGCGCCGGACGACCCCTGGGATGCTCTCAAGAACCTATTGCGTCGCCGCAGCACGAACGTGGGACGTGACCTCCTGTCCGTCGCGGCCGGATCGGGATACATCGCGCGCGGAGTGGGGATGAAGATCCTCTCCACGGAGAGGACGCCAAGGCTTCTCAAGGACGTCATTGTCAACACCGCCATCAGATTCTCGGCCAACCTGGTGGCCGACGAGTTCCAGAACCGCGGGCTTCCACACAAGCTGACGGGCCTGCGAATGGAGGCGATCTGCGAGCAGGCGCCCGACCCTGACAGCCGGATCACCCTCAGCACGCGCAGGGATCGCTTCGGCGTTCCGATCCCGAAGACCGAATGGCGCATCAACGGGCAGGAGCGCGAGACATTGCTGCGGATGGCGGAACTGGCGCACGCCACGCTGAGCGAGGCTGGCCTCCCCGCCCCCACTCTGGCCCCATGGGCGCTGGAACGCCGGCCGGAGGACATCGTCATCATCGACATGGCCCATACGCTGGGCACCACCCGCATGTCCGTTAATCCGCGGAAGGGTGTGGTGGACGAGAACTGCAAGGTCCATGACCTACCCAATCTCTACATCGCGGGCGGCTCCACCTTCCCAACCAGCGGCCATGCCAATCCGACGCTGATGATCGTCGCCTTCGCAATCCGCCTCGCCGATCACCTCGCGCTCGAGTTGAAAAGCCAAGATCTTTCAAGACAGGGTCGGCACAACGCGAAAGATCCTGCCGCTTACGCTTGAGATGGACATTCTCGCTGATATTCAATCGCCGATACGATGTGCTTCGCGCACCGCCAGACGAAGCTCCTCGACCGGTGACCGAGACGTCTGCGTCTCGCCCTCCAGGGCCGGGGGCATCTTCCAGCCAGGGTCGATTCCTTCCATGTTCGGAAGTTCGTGGGCGATACCCTTGTGACAGTCGATGCAGGTCGCCTGACCGGTCAGCAGGAAACGCGAATGGATCTCTGCGGCGCGTTGGGTCTGCCTGGTGAAATCCATCGCCGCGGCGGAATGACAGTTACGGCATTCCAGGCTGTCATTTGCCTTCAGGCGCGCCCACTCGTGCTGCGCGAGCTCGAGGCGGTGGTTGAGAAATTTCTCGCGGGTATTGATCGTTCCGAAAATCTTGCCCCACACCTCTTTCGAAGCCTGCATCTTGCGCGCGATCTTGTCCGTCCACTGGTGCGGAACATGGCAGTCGGGACAGGAGGCCCGCACTCCGGACCGGTTGGTGAAATGGACGGTCCTCGTCAGTTCCTCGTAGACGTTCGATCGCATCTCATGACAGGAGATGCAGAAGGTTTCCGTGTTGGTGAGCTCCAGCGCGGTGTTGAATGCGCCCCAGAAGATTACCCCGCCGACAAAACCGCCAAGCGTGAGGAATGCGAGGCTCAACGTGGCGGCCGGCGTGCTTAGAACCTTCCAGACCCAGGCCAGAATTTGCTTGATCCCGCTCCACATTACTCGCTTCCCGCCTTGGTAACGCCCATCTCGCTCATGTCCCTGAACGTATTGGGCACGAGCGGCTTCCTGTCGGCCTGGGGAACATGGCAGGCGGTACAGAAATAGCGACGCGGGGAAACGTCGGCCAGCATCTGCCCTTCGCGCGTCATGTAGTGGGTGATGCTGATCATCGGCGCCCCGGCATCCTGCGAGAATTCACGCTTGTGGCAGGAGAGGCAGCGGTTCGTGTTGACCGAAAGCTGGTAGCCGTCGATCGAATGCGGAATGACCGGCGGCTGCTCGGGATATGCCCGCATGCGCCTGATGTCATCTATCACCCATTTGGGCAGCGGCTCCGCCTGCAACGTCTGCATGGCGTCTCCGGACGGGCCGGACAATTCCGGCACCATTTGCGCCGCGGCCCCCGTGACGATCAGGGCTGCGCCCGTCGCGATGAGGATCCATCGATGCCTGAAGATCAGGCGACGGGTACGATCTTGACTGCGCATTTCTTGAAATCCGTCTGCTTGGAGATGGGATCTGTCGCGTCCAGCGTGACCTTGTTGATGAGCTGGCTGGCATCGAACCAGGGCACGAAAACCAGTCCTGGAGGCACTCTGTTGCGCCCGCGGGTCTCGACACGAGAGCGGATTTCACCACGCCGGGAGATAATGCGGATTTCCGAACCCTGATTGAGGCCCCGCTTCCGCGCGTCATCGGCATTCATGAAACAGCACGCACCGGGAAACGCCCGGTAGAGTTCGGGAACACGCAGCGTCATGGAACCGGAATGCCAGTGCTCCAGCACGCGACCGGTGACCAGCCACGTATCGTATTCGTCGTCCGGCGATTCCGCCGGCGGCTCGTAGGGGACGGCGATGATGGCCGCTCGCCCGTCGGCATTGCCGTAGAACTTGACCCCTTCGCCCGGCTTCACATAGGGATCGTATCCCTCGCGATAACGCCATAGCGTCTCCTTTCCGTCCACGACCGGCCAGCGCAGGCCCCGAACCTCGTGATAGGTATCGTAGGGGGCTAGGTCGTGACCATGGCCGCGACCGAAGGCGGCATATTCCTCGAATAGACCCTTCTGGAGATAGAAGCCGAAATGCTGGGCCTCGTTATTGGCGTAGTCGGAATTCACCTCGCTAACGGGGAATTTCGCCACGTCGCTTTCGGCGAACAGCACCTGGTAGAGCGTCTTGCCCTTGTACTCGGGATTGGCGGCAAGGGTCTCGGCCGGCCAGACCTCATCCGTGGTGAACCGCTTGGAAAACTCCACCAGTTGCCAGAGATCGGAGCGCGCGTCGCCCGGCGCCTGCACGAGCTGGTGCCAGACATGGGTGCGCCGCTCGGCGTTTCCGTAGGCCCCTTCTTTCTCGACCCACATCGCCGCAGGAAGAATGAGGTCGGCGCTCATCGCCGTGATCGTCGGATAGGCGTCGGAAACCACGATGAAGTTCTCGGGATTGCGATAGCCCTGATAGGTTTCGTTGCCCGTATTCGGACCGGCCTGAACGTTGTTGTTGACCTGCACCCAGTAGAAGCTGAGCTTGCCGTCCTTCAGCATCCGATCCTGCTGTACGGCATGGTAACCCGGCTTTTCCGGGATGATACCGTGCGGTATGCGCCAGATCTCCTCGGCATGCTTGCGATGGTCGGGATTGGTGACCACCATGTCGGCCGGAAGCCGGTGCGAAAACGTGCCGACTTCGCGGGCTGTTCCACACGCCGAGGGTTGTCCGGTCAACGAGAACGGGCTGTTGCCCGGCTCCGATATCTTTCCCGTCAGAAGATGGAGATTGTAGACCATCTGGTTGGCCCAGACGCCGCGGACATGCTGGTTGAAACCCATCGTCCAGAGCGACATGACCTTGCGGTTCGGGTCGGCGTAGAGTTCGGCCAATTGCGTGAGGAAACCGGCTTCGACACCAGTCATCTCGACCGCCTTTTCGAGCGTGTACTCCGAAACGAAAGCCTTGAAGGCCTCGAAATCGATCTGTTCGGTCTTGCCCGGATCGGCGGAATTGGCGGCGTTGACCTCCACCGGATTGTCCGGGCGCAGGCCGTAGCCGATATCGGTGACGCCACGCACGAACTTGGTGTGGTTCCGGACGAAGTCTTCGTTCACTCGGCCGGTCTGGATGATGTGATTGGCAATGTAGTTCAGGATCACCAGATCCGTTCCGGGCTTGAACACCACCGGAATGTCGGCGAGGTCCATGCTGCGATGGGTGAAGGTGGAAAGCACCGCAACCTTCACATGTTCATGACCAAGCCGCCGGTCGGCGATGCGCGTCCACAGGATCGGGTGCATCTCCGCCATGTTCGAGCCCCACAGCACGAAGGCGTCGGCATTCTCGAAATCGTCGTAGCACCCCATCGGCTCGTCCATGCCAAAGGTACGCATGAAGGCGACGGCGGCGGACGCCATGCAATGGCGGGCATTGGGATCCAGATTGTTCGACCGGAAGCCGGCACGCATCAGCTTGGTCGCGGCATAACCTTCGAAAATGGTCCACTGACCGGACCCGAACATGCCGACCGCGGTCGGACCTTTCTCCTTGAGGACCTTCTTGCACTGCTCGGCCATCACATCGAAGGCCTCGTCCCAGGTCACGGCTTCGAACTCACCGTCCTTCGCGTAGACGCCACCCCGCTTGCGCAGCAGCGGCGTGGTCACGCGGTCTTTTCCGTACATGATCTTGGAGAGGAAATAGCCCTTGATGCAGTTCAGGCCGCGATTGACCTCCGCCTGCATGTCGCCGTGGGTGGCAACAACCTTGCCTTCCTTCACGCCGACCATGACGCCGCACCCCGTCCCGCAGAACCGGCACGGAGCCTTGGACCACTGAATCTCGAGCGCGCTCACACCCCCCGACACCGGCTGGGCGGACGCCGGAAGGGATATGCCGGCAGCAGTGGCGGCAACACCCGCCGCCTGCGCTTTCAAAATCTCACGCCGCGTCAGTTCGCTGCCCATCCGAGCCTCCTTCATCACTATCAAAATGCTCGAAAACCATGTTCGCCGAGATCACCCCGTCCATGGCCGAAATCGCGACGAGGGTGTTTCCCAGTTCCCCCGAACTGTGCCCCTCCATGACGATGACGATCTTTCCCTTGCCCGTCCCGTGGACCTCGACATTGTCGAGCTCTCCGAGCGCCCGCAGTACGGCATCGATCTCCCTGGGATGAACGGTGACGACCGCGCTGGAAATGTGAAGAGGCTGGGATTCAGGCATGCTGACTCTCCCCGGCATGTGCGACCGGTGCAACGGCTGCCACCGGACAGATCGCGATACAGGCCCCGCAACCGGTACAGTCGTCAGCGATCACGGTAGGCGTGAAGGGACTGCCGAGTCTCGGACGGAACCGGATGGCTTCGTGCGGACAGACGTCACGACACGCCTGACAGTCGACATGGTTGAACGCCAGGCAAGCAGAGGAAATGGCGACGATATGGTCGAAACGCGTGGCTGCGCTCTGCTTGAAGACCGGCTCGGAACAGGCCTCCGCGCATTTGCCGCAGAAGGTGCATTCCCCCAATGAGAAATCGAGCGAGGGCAGGCCCGCGACCATGCCCACGATGTTGGTGGGGCAGTTCTCCGCGCACTTTCCACAGCCGGTGCAGTCAGCCAGATCTTCGGGGGTGATGCCGGGTGGGCAGATTCTTCCACCCATTCTTGCGCCGCCAAACAGGAAATCCCGCCGAGATCGTGCCGCCTGCTCCATCATGCCACCTCTAATGACCCGGAGGGCCGGGCGGGCCGTAGATGATCTGGAACATCCACACGATGAAACCGTAGGCCCCGACGAAACCGACAGCGGTAATCGGCCAGATGCCGAACGCCACGACGAAGAACGTCAGCAACTCGGCCCTTCGTTTGCCTGGATGGGGCACTTCGTGAGGAACTGTCTTCTCCATGATCCTCCCTCACAGCTGAAGATAGCAGTCTAACCGAGCGCGTTCCGCCATTCAATCGACGGATGCTGCGACATTTAAGAGAATCGGAATACCGGCTTCACCTGATTGACCCGACGCGCCGAGAATTATCATATTGATTTTAAATAAAAAAATCGACGCACTCCGTCGCCACAGCGAATCTAGGAATGCGTCGACAAGTGCCTGCACAACGGGACAACCGTTGGTTATTGGGCGGCGGCGAGGGCTGCGTCGATACGCTCCCGCGCCTTCTTCGGCAGTTTGGTCGCGTTGAAGGCGTCGATATTGGCCGGCGGTTCGTCGCCGACGACGATCGCCGCGACCATGCCCATGCCGAGATGCGGGTTGCACTTCACGCCATAAACCCCGGGCTGTTCGAAGGTCACTGTGACCTTCTCGTTCAGCTTGCCCTTGAACTCGGCAGCGCCTTCGGGAAGCATCCCCTTGATCGTTTCGGCGCTGTGCCCCTTGTCGGTCGGAATGAAGGTGACGGTGTCGCCGGGTGCGACCTTCAGGCCAGCCGGTTCGAATACCATCGTCCCTTCGGCTCCCTTGTTCAGCATGTGAACCTCGAAATCGGCAGCCGCCGCCGGCATGGCGACGAGAAGGGCGGCGGCGGTCAGGTGGATCAGGCGAGTACGCATTTCGGTCTCCTTTGAACCGGAACTTCGTGTTCCGTTGGTTCCGGGATACGACCTCGCAGACCCTCCTTCTTTGATGACTGTCAAATAAGAAACCGATGCCCTGCGCGTTTTGACGCAGTCCGGCCGTCAGTCGCCCGTGCCTTCGGCAATGCCTTCGAGCCCCTTCGCGTCGCGCACCAGAAGCTTCTGCCGCCCGCCCTCGACCAGGCCCCTCTGTTCCCACGCGCTCAGGATGCGCGAGACCGTGTGCAGCGTCGTGCCGGTCATTTCGGCGATATCCTGGCGGGAGATCGGGAAGTCGATGCGAATGCCGCCCTCCTCAGCCTTGCCAGCTTTCCTGGCGAGCCGCAGAACGGTGTGGGCCACTCGACGCTCCACTTCCTCCGTCGACATTTCGCGGATACGGACATGGGCTTCCTCGAGCCGCTGGCCGATCGTCTGCATGGCCGTGACGGCGAGACGGGGATTGTGCTCGACGAAGCTCGGCCAGAGTTCAGTTGGCCAGCACAGTGTCAGGCTTTCGGCCGCTGCAACCGCAGTACCCGGATAGTCCGTGCGCTGAAGCGCCTTGGCGAAGCCGAAGAGATCGCCGGGGTGCACCACTCGCACGATGATCTGCTGGCCGTCTGGCGTAACCTGAGTGACCTTCAGCCGGCCATGAAGCAGGAGAAAGAAACTGGTCGCCGGCTGCCCCTGCTCGAACACTGCCTCTCCCTGCGGCACGCGGCGCGAGGTGGCATGCTGGAGAAGACGATCCAGTTCCTCGTCAGGCATCCTGTCGAAAAGAGCAAAGGATCGGATCACCGAGCGATCGATTTTCAAGGCGGCAGACCTTTCCTTCGCTGCAGGCCCGAGGCCGCGTCAGCGGAGACACGTTTGGAGGCCTCGCCCGGTAGATCCAGATTCGGCCGGCCGCACGTTACATCGACTGCCGCGAAATGGCAAAAAGGAGGGGTGCATACCAGCGATCGTCGTGCACGAGCCGGAAACCTACATTGTCGGGAGGCGTTCCCACCGAACAGCCGCCGCCCTTTGGGTCGCGAACGAAAGAGCTGAGGGGCGATCTGTGTTTGCCAGCCGCAATATAGATCCCGCAGCTTTCGACCTCACCGATGGAGCGGCCCTTCCGGTCCAGGTTGACGCGGCGGAGGCAGGTGGACGTCCACTCCCAAATATTGCCGGCGAAATCGGCAAGGCCGTATTCGCCCTCGCCGAAGCTGCCATAAGGCTGCGGTTCCTTGACACGTGATGCCTTCCGCGCGGTCTCCCGCTCATAGTCCGCCAGCCAGCGCAGGGCAGGATTCCGACTGTCTGGATCGACACCCAAAGCATCGTCCGGATATTTGGAGCCGGCAGCGAAGGCGAGTTCTTCATCGCTCGGCAGGCGCCATACCATGCCCGTCTTTTCCGAAAGCCAGCGCGCATAGGTATTGGCGTCGTCGAAGTTCACGCCCGTCACTGGAAGGTCTGTCCGCGAAGGGGTGAGTGACTCGCGCGAAGCACAAGCGCCGTTGGCAACACATTCGTCATAGGCTGCCGTGCTGACCTGATGCTTCATGATGGTCATGGGACGGTTGAAGCTCTTCCTGACCTTCGGCCCGTCCACGGCAAAACCGTCGCGGAAGAACTCGCCCGTTTCCCGGTGATCGAAGCTGCCGGCGGGAACGGTCACTGTCACGGGAGCCGGCATTTCTGGCGCCGGAGATGACCACACGCCCGACTTCGCGATGAGTCCTCCGGCAAGCGCCGTTGCGAGGAGGAGCGGGATGGCGATGGAATTGAAAGGATTCCGTGTCGAAACAGGAAGGGCGGTCATTGATGTTCTCCGATCCTTGATCGGATTCCGGATGGGTGTCCCGGCACCCCAAGGTGCCGGGACACGTGTCGTCAGGTACCGGTCGGCGCAACCACCGATGTCATCAGGTCGTCGTTCCAGTCGCCGGTGACCTTGAAGTGCGCCGCCGCGCCGAGTTCGAACGCCTCGATCAGGTTGTGGTTGACGTAGGCGTAGATGCCGGGCTGCAGGAAGGTGTAGTACGCAGCACCCGCAGCACCGCCCGGAATGAACCAGGTTTCCTGGTCGAGTTCCGGCGGGTTGTTGAACTTGCCGGTCGCCCAGACATAGTCGCCATGGCCGCCGATCAGGTGCGGACGGGTATCCCGGTTGGCCTGCGAATGGACGATCAGGACCCGGTCGCCCACTTCGGCCTGCATGGCATTATCGCCTGTCAGGGCACCGACGGCGCCGTTGAAGACGATGTGGCTCGGGGTGAGGGTCTTCATGACCTCGAGAACGTCCGGATAGGCGTCACCCGCGCTTTCGTACTTCTTGAACTTGCCGTTTTCGTCCTTGGGAACATAGAAGTCCTGTTCGCCGACATAGTAGATCTTGTCGTAGACCAGATCCTGTCCCTTGTGATCCTTCAGGCCGTCGCGCGGCAGAACCATGATCGCGCCGTTCATGCCCGAGGTGACGTGCCACGGAACCATCCCGGGAGGTGCGCAATGGTAGACGAAGACGCCTGCCTTCGTCGCCTTGAAGCGGAGGACGGTCTTTTCGCCGGGGTTGACGATCGTCAGCGCGCCACCACCGAGCGCACCTGTCGCCGAGTGGAAATCGATGTTGTGTTGCAGGGTATTGGTCTCGGGATTGATCAGGGTCAGTTCGACATAGTCGTCCTNATGCACNACCATCAGCGGNCCNGGNACCGAACCGTTGAAGGTCATGGCATGCACTTCGGTACCCTGGTCATCGACGATGATCTTCTTTTCCTGAATCGTCATCGTGAACTCAACAACCTTCGGCGCTCCCTCGGCCTTCTGCGTATGGGCGTGAACGAAAGGCGGTGCGACCAGATCGACCTTGACCCGTTCCAGCTTGGCGATATCCGCTGCTGTCGCCGCCGCATTGGTTGTGATGTCTCCGCCTTCGGCGTGCGCGACAGACGAGGCAACAATCGGCGCCATTGCGCCGGCAAAGGCCGCACCGGCCAAAATCGTGCGGCGTGTCAACCGAAACTGCTCACTCATGGAAGCTCTCCTTTTCAAACGACAGAGCAGCGATCGCTCCGTTGCTTTTGTTTTTAAGTTATTTCCGGAAGCTTATTTTGCGCCAGCACAAACACGGCCGACCTGTACCTGCGTCATCCTGTCGCCATTTATGAATAATTTTAATGACGATTGATCCAGATCAATAGTTTTACTTCAGCTTGCGCAGCCGCAAAGAAGTCAAACCCGTCCTGCACGAGAACTGACACCGGCGTTCAGGCAGGAGATTGACATGGCAGGCAAACAACGGGGGGGCATACCCAGAGGATTGAAACAGACAGGGCCTGTCCTGTTCTCCTATGGCTTTCGCCCGTTTTTTCTCGGCGCCGCGCTATGGGCTGTCGCGACCATGCTGATATGGCTGGGGAGCCTCTTCTTCGGGTTAAACCCCGGAGGAAGTTACGGCGCCTCCGCCTGGCATTCTCATGAAGTGCTGTTCGGTTTCGCTCCGGCGGTGCTGACCGGCTTCCTGCTCACAACTGTTCCAAACTGGAGCGGGAGACTACCCGTCGCCGGAACCCCGCTCGCCTGCCTGTTCGGCCTGTGGTGCGCCGGTCGTCTGGCCTTGGCCTTTCCGGAAGCGACGGGCATTGCTGTTGCCGTCGGCGTGGATGCGGTCTTCCTGCCGATCCTCCTGGCAATCTGCCTCCGGGAAATCATCGCCGGCGGCAAGTGGAGGGACCTGAAGGCGGTCAGTGTCCTCTCACTCCTGTCCATCGCCAATGCCGCGTTCCACTGGCAGGTACTGACCGATAGTGACCCGGCCATCTGGAGCCGCAGCGCACTCGCCGGCTATCTCGTACTCATCACGCTAGTCGGAGGACGGATGATCCCGAGCTACACGCGAAACCGGCTGAAGCAGCAGAACAGCGACACCTTTCCGGCAAGCCACGGTAGGCTGGACGTCTTCGCGATCGCCATCGGGACGCTGACGCTGGTTTTTTGGGGCGTTCGACCGCAGGCAGGCCCGATCCTCCTGCTCGGACCGGCAGCCGCTACCGTCCATTTCATTCGACTGGCCCGCTGGCGTGGCTGGAAGGTTGCCGGCGATCCCCTGCTCCTGGCGCTCCATATTGCCTACGGCTTCATTCCCCTCGGTTTTATCGCCATGACGCTGGGGGTGGCGGAACTGCTGCCTTACCGATCGGTGTTCCACCTGCTCTCGGTCGGTGGCATGGCCGGTATGATGCTGGCGGTGATGATGCGATCCATTCGTGGCCACACCGGGCGTCAGCCGACCGGCACATGGACAAGCGGCGCCGCGTGTGCGCTGCTTTTCCTTGCAGCGCTCCTGCGTGCGGCAGCAGATCTCGTACCGGATGCAATGCCGCAGCTCTACGCCACGGCAGCACTGGCCTGGATCGCCTCGTTCCTGCTTTTTCTACTGGAATATGGCCCTATGCTCGTCCGGGTGCGGCGCGATCCGCGCTGACCCCGAGTGCTAAGGCTCGGCGCCGATGCGGATAAGCATGCGGTAGGCCTTGCCCTCGCCATCGAAGCCGCCGACCCACCGGTGCCCCCGTTTTTCAATCTCGGGCATCAGGAATACCGGCTCGCGATCGAACACGGCGAACAGCACTTCCCCCGGTTCCATCAATTCGATACGGGAGAGCACCTTTGTCATCGGCTCCGGTGGTTCCAGACCCGTCAGATCCAGTTGCCAGAGAGGTTCCGGCCAGCCGGAGGCATCCTCTGCCCCGACGGAAACGGAAACCTCCGTCGTTCCCCCGTCGGTCGGGGAGAACAGCACCTCCCAGTCGCCGCCTTCCAGTTCACGCACCTCATGCGAGAAGCCGCGCTTGGTCATCACGGTCAGAAGCGGCGCGGGTTTGAAGGTGGCGAGGAGCCGGAGCCCCTCGCCCGGTGCCAGGGAGTGCACCGCGTCCATGATCACTTGAAACGGCTCGCCGCCATCTCGAAGGATGGGTCGTACATCGACTTCCCTGTAGCTGTCAGACATCCCGATCTCTCTTTCAATCAGGGACGACCCTAAGGCGGTGCGCGCCGCACCGGCAAGTCCCATTCTGGTCGCATGCCGATCGACATGCGGCGCGCCGGTCATCAATGCTCTCCACCGCACGAGCAGTTGCAACCCTCGTGCTTCAGCCGTTCGATCTCGACCTTCCAGACTTCCGGTCCCCGCTCGATATACCGCCATCCGTACCTGCCGGAGAAATTGGCTTCGATATGATAATAGAGCGGCAATGGGTCATGATCGACGGTGATCTGCATGGTGCCGCCAGGCTGGAGCGAATCCAGCATTCCGAAGATACGAGGATGTCGTTCCGGCCTTGGAACGACGCGGACATCGATGGAAAGAGCTTCGTTGGGGTTTGCAGTCATCGTGAGTGTCATCCTTCATCCGCCCGAATGGAAAGAGGCCCGGGCTCGGCCAGCAGGTGATTGCTAGCCGGCCCGGGCAGCGGGTTCGTTGACGCTGCACAAAGAACGCGCAACCGCCGGCAAACCGCCCCGTTACTTGGCATTTGGCAAAGAACGCAGCACAAACACCGCCTAGGTTCGCCTCATCACAGGAGCTGAACCATGGACCACACCATTCTCGAGCGGTACGGCGACATGCGCCTGCCGCGCTACACCAGCTACCCAACCGCACCGAAATTTTCGGCGGCAGTCGGCACAGGCACCTATCGTGACTGGCTGGCGGGCTTGGATGAGGCCGAACGCGTCTCACTCTATCTGCATGTACCGTTCTGTCGTTCGATGTGCTGGTACTGCGGTTGCCACACGACGATCACGCAGAAGGATCAGCCGATCCTCGATTATCTCGACGTGCTGAAACGCGAGATGACGCTGGTCGCTGAGGCCGTGGCGAAGAAGCCGAAGGTCGCATCCGTTCATTTCGGCGGGGGGACCCCGACGATCATGAAGCCGGAGGAATTCCTCGATCTCGTCGCGCATATGAGCGGCCATTTCGAACTCGATGCGGAAACGGAGCTGGCGGTGGAAATCGACCCGCGCACTCTGGAGGCAGGGATGATCGAGGCGCTGGGCGCCGCGAATGTCACACGCGCGAGCCTCGGCGTGCAGAGCTTCGATCCGAAGGTGCAGAAGGCAATCAACCGCATCCAGTCCGCCGAGCAGACCCGCGACGCGACTGAAGGCCTGCGCGCGGCCGGTGTGCGAAGCGTGAATTTCGACCTGATCTACGGCCTCCCACACCAGACGGTGACCTCGGTCATCGAAACCGCCGAAACCGCCATCGCCATGAAACCGGATCGTTTTGCGGTCTTCGGCTACGCCCATGTACCGTCCTTCAAGAAACACCAGCGGCTGATCGACGAGAACGCGCTCGGCGACGCAACCGAGCGTCATGCCCAGGCCGAGGCGATCGCGGAAACGCTGGTGCGGGCCGGGTACCGCCGCATCGGTCTCGACCATTTCGCCCTCCCCGACGACGGGCTAACCATCGCCGCCGCCAAAGGAACACTGCATCGCAATTTCCAGGGCTACACCACGGATAGCTGTGAAACCCTGATCGGCTTCGGCGCTTCGGCTATCGGCCGGTTTAGGCATGGCTACGTACAGAACGATGTCGCCATCGGTCGCTACGCCCAGGCGATCGCTTCCGGAGAGTTGGCTACGGCAAAAGGGTACCGCCTGACGGCGGAGGATCAGCTGCGGGCTGACATCATCGAGCGGGTCATGTGCGATTTCCGCGTCGATCTGCGCACACTCTGCGATCGGCATGGTTTCGGGATCGATACGCTGGTGCAGGGTAACGGCCGGTTGAAGCGTTTGCTGGACGATGGAATCGTGGCGCTGAGTGCTGGCGTGCTTTCTGTCCGCAGCGAAGAGCGGTTCCTGGTTAGAGCCATAGCGGCCTGCTTCGATGCCTACCTGGACGACACCGGTCGTATCCACTCGAAAGCCGCATGACTTGAAAAGAAAAAGGCCGGCGTCCGCCTACGCCGGCCTCTCCCCGCCTTTGCCGGCTGTTTCAGCCGACAAGCCCGCGATAGATCGCCGGAAGCGCTGAGGGCAGTCGCTTGATGTCGGAGACAACGGCGAACCCATGCTGGCCGAAGATCGCCGGAACATAGGATTTCGCATCGCGATCGATCGTCACCCCGAACACGCGGATACCCTTGCGACGGGCCTCAAGTACGGCGCGGCGCGTATCCTCGAACGCGAACCGGCCCTCATAATGGTCGACGTCGTTCGGCTTGCCATCGGTCAGCACGAGAAGCAGGTGCTTGCGGTTGGGCTGTTCGGCCAGTTTGGCCGCCGCGTGCCGGATCGCCGCGCCGATCCGGGTATAGTAACCCGGCTTCAGCGCCGCGATGCGACGCCTCACCAACGTCCCCATCGGCTCGTCGAAAGCCTTGACCGTCTCGACCCGCACCCAGGAACGTCGACGCGAGGTGAAGGTCAGGATGGAATGATTGTCACCGCAGGAGGACAACCCCTCCGCCAGCACCATCAACGCTTCCTTCTCCACGTCGAGCACGCGCCGGTCATCGAACCAGGCATCGGTCGAGAGCGACACGTCGACGAGCAGCGTCACCGCAAGATCGTGGGCCTGCGGCCTGCTCATCAGGTGGATCCGGTCGGAGCACTCTCCGCTGGCCTTCAGCTCCGTACGACTGCGGACCACGGCATCAAGGTCGAGATCGACCCCATCGAACTGAGCGCGCAGCATTTCATGCTTCGGCCGCATCGCCTCGAACTGCCGTCGAACGCGGCGAACGAGGCGCTTCATGTCCTCCGACTGATCGAGGTCGCCGTCACCGGGAGATGCAGGTGCTGCCAGCACGCTGCAATGATCCTTGAGATAGATCCCCTTGCGATGGTCCCATTCTGGATAGGTGAGTTCGGCGGTCAGCGGGGTATGCGCCAGAGCTTCCGGCGGCAGGTCCAGGTCGAAGCGGAAGCGGGCCGACGGCCGCCCCTTCCGCTCCCCCAGCGTCATGTCATCGAGTTCCGCCGCCGCCGATGCATCGTGATCGTCGCTATCGTCGCCGGGCCGGTCGACATTGACCATTTCCGCCATGGCGAGAATTTTTTCGAAGCGATTGAGAATGAACGGGCTTCGCTCGCCCTTCTTGTCCGACGCCTTCTCCCGGACGGCAACATGGAGGCCGCCGGCCTGCTCATTCCGGGAGCTACCGGACGCAGGCTGGTCCGGCTCGTCGCGTGCCTCGGTTTCCTCGCGCAACACGGCGTCCGGCCACAGCGGAACGGGCAGCATGGGCAGATAGCCCGTCGGCGCCTTCGGCGGCCACCGGTAGGCGGCATGGAGAGGTGCTAGGCCGGCGCCATCTCGCAGGAGATCGATGATGTAATCTTCGACCATCTGCTCGACACGAGGGAGCTTGCCACGGCGACGCTCCGCCAGCAGGGCGCCGCAAAGCAGCCGATACCGGCTTTCCAGTCCGGGAAAGAGCGCCAGTACCCTTTCAGCATTACGAGCGGCGCGATCCAGGATGGCGAGGTCACGCCGCAGGGCATCGGCCTCGATGACCGGGTCGAGCGGCATCGTCGCCATGACCGCAGCCAGCCAGACATAGAGGTCGCGGTTCAGCTTTTTCTCCGGCAAGAGGTCCAATATGGGCGGCAGCATCAGCGTGGCGCCGTCGCGAGCCGGATGGATCAGCTTTTCCTCTCCCAGCCCGAGACGCTGGCGCAGTTTCAGACGATGCGCCGAGGTGCGGCAGCGCGCCGGCACCAGTTGCACCGTCCGCTCCCCGCCGAAACTGCGGAAGCAGACGGAAAGGACCGACAACACCTCCTCCAGGGTCACCGCCGCATCGTCGTACCGGGGCCAGGTTCGGGTATCGCCGGCGAAATTGTGCCAGGCACGTCCGACCGTCTCCTCCAGTTCGAGAAAGTCCAGCATTTCGCCTGTCCTCTAGCGGATCACCGCCTCTGTCAGTTCCAGGAGAGCCGTCCGCACGTCCGGCTCGTCAGTCAGCGGTTCGATCATCGCCGATCGCACCGCCTCGCGCGGATCGAGGCCGGCGTCGATCAGGCTGGCGCAATAGACCAGCAGCCGGGTCGAAACGCCTTCGTCGAGGTCGTGATCCTTCAGAGCACGCAGACGGCGGGCGAGATCCACCAGGGGCTCGACCCTCGCCGGAGCAAGCCCGCTTTCCTCCGCCACTACCTCGATTTCACGCGCCTTGGGCAGGAAATCGAACTCGATGGCAACGAACCGCTGGCGCGTCGAAGGCTTCAACGTTTTGAGAAGGCTCTGGTAGCCGGGGTTGTAGGAGACCACCAGCATGAAGGAGAGTGGTGCCTGAAGTTGCTCCCCGGTCCGCTCGAGCGGCAGGATGCGGCGGTCGTCGGTCAGCGGATGCAGGACGACCGCAACGTCCTTGCGAGCTTCAACGACCTCATCGAGATAGCAGATGCCGCCCTCGCGGACAGCGCGGGTGAGCGGACCGTCGACCCACACCGTATCCCCGCCCTTCAGAAGATAGCGGCCCGTCAGGTCGGCGGCGGCGAGATCGTCGTGGCACGACACCGTTGTCAACGGCAGGCCAAGCTTCGCCGCCATATGGCTGACGAACCGGGTCTTGCCGCAGCCTGTCGGCCCTTTCAGGAGAAGCGGGAGTTGCCGCATCCAGGCCGTTTCGAACAGCGCGCATTCGTTGCCTGCCGGAACGTATGCGGGAATGTCGGGCAGAGGGTTCTTGATCATCAGGTTCATCGGAATGTCTCCTTGAGATTGTCGGGCAGGCCCGGTCCACCGCGATAGGCGTAGCGGTGGACCGGACACCGATCACTCGGCCGGCTCGGCAAGGCCACCGAAGGCCATGTTGCGGGTCTTGCCGGGGACGAGAATTGCCCACACGAACATCAGCGCCGAGATGAGCACGAAGACGCCGGAGCCGAGGCGGACCCAGTAGAACAGTGCAAGCTGATCCTGCACGTCCATGTAGCCCTCGCCGAGCACACGCTGCAGATGGACCTGCAGCACGCCGGCGAAGGTGAGCGCGAAGGTCATGACCGACATTGCCGTGCACATGAGCCAGAAGCTGCAGATCGAAAGCCACTGGTTATAGGGCGCGCGACCACGGATTTCCGGAATGGCGTAAGCCATGATCGCGAGGTTCAGCATGACATAGGCGCCGAAGAAGGCCAGATGACCATGCGCCGCCGTCACTTGGGTGCCGTGCGTGTAGTAGTTCACCGACGACAGCGTGTGCAGGAAGCCCCATACACCGGCGCCGAAGAAGGCCATTACGGAGCAACCGATCGACCAGAGAAGTGCCGCCCGGTTCGGATGCTTGCGGCCGGCTTTCCATGTCATCACGAAGGTGAAGATGACCATGGTGAAGAAGGGCGCCACTTCCAGCGTCGAGAACAGCGAACCGATCCACTGCCAGTAGCCCGGAGCGCCGATCCAGTAATAGTGGTGCCCGGTGCCGAGAATGCCCGAGAAGAGCGCCAGGCCGATGATGACGTATAGCCACTTCTCGACCACCTCGCGATCGATGCCGTTGAGCTTGATCATCAGGAAAGCCAGCACGGAGGCCATGATCAGCTCCCACACGCCTTCGACCCAGAGATGGACGACGTACCACCAGTACATCTTGTCGAGTGCCAGGTTGATCGGGTTGTAGAAGGCGAACAGGAAGAAGATCGCCACACCCCACAGACCGAAGATCAGGATGTTCGTGACAACGGTCTTGCGTCCCTTCAGCGAGGTCATGGTGACGTTGAACAGGAACATCAGGCAGACGATGACGATGCCGACCTTGATGGCGAACGGCTGCTCGAGGAACTCGCGTCCTTCGTGGATGTGGAACATGTAGCCGACGACGGCCACCGCCGCGGCGACCAGGAATATCCAGAACTGGGCGATCGCCAGTTTCGGACTGTAAAGCTCCGTCTCCGCCTCTTCCGGCAGGAGGTAGTAGGTAGCGCCCATGAAGCCGATCAGCAGCCAGACGATCAGGGCATTGGTGTGGATCATCCGCACCACATTGAAGGGCAGCAGTTCGGACAGGGTATTGGGCAGTACGTAGATTGTGCCAGCCAGTACGCCGAAGGCGACCTGGGCAAGGAAGAGGCCGATGGCGCCGTAGAAATACAGCATCGCGACCTTCTGGGTTTGGTATTTCATCGCATGTGTCTCCTTTGGGTCCGCGCGGCTCAGCCGGCCTCGTTCGGCGGCCAGTTCTGCGTCTTGATCTTGCTCGTCCATTCCAGGAAATCGGCGAGATCGTTCAGCTCCTGTTCCGTCAGGTTGAACTGCGGCATCTGGCGACGGCCCTCGATGCCGGAGGGTTGCGCGGCCATCCATGCCTTCAAGGTCTCGCGGGCGCTTTCCGGATCATCGTGACCGCCCCAGCGGGTCCAGACATTGCCGAGCTCGGGGGCGAAGTAGGCGCCCTCGCCCAGCAAGGTGTGACAATTGATGCAGGAATTCTTTTCCCAGACGTGCTTGCCGCGTGCGACGCTGTCGCCGAGCGTGGACTCGTCTGTCGAGGTCGTCCGCATGTAGTAGTGACTGTGAGCCGTCAGGCCCACGAAGATTGCGAAGAAGAATATGGACCCGCCATAAAAGACGTTGCGGGCCCCGGTCTTGGTCAGGCGCTCTGCCATACCTTCGTCCTTTCATCTGCCGGAGACCCGAACGGGCGCGGCTCAAAAAATCCCCGCCGAGATTGCGACCGGGCGATCCCCTCGCCGGCAATGCGGGACATGTTCCTTCTAGCCGCAGGGACAAAGCCTTCTTTGCGCTCTGGCAAACAAGCGGGCGGTCGCCCTAGCCGAATAGGGCGACCGCCACCGACCGCGCGAAAGCGAGCAGGAGCAGAAGGACCGGCCAAGCAAGCAATGCCGTCCTCAACCCTCCGCTGCTTTCGCGCAGTTCCATGAAATCCAGAATGATGATTCGCCCCTTGGCGAAGGCAATCGCGAGTACGGCCGCGATCGGCACGATCTGCCCGCCGGACAGAGCGGAAAGTGCCGCACTTCCCAAAGCCAGTGTAACAAGCGTGATGGCGATACCGGTGAGTTGCTCCCGAGCTTTCCGCGTCATGGGGTCACGCCAGATAGACGATCGGGAACATCACCAGCCAGACGAGGTCGATGACATGCCAGAGCGTGGTGATCAGAAGGATATTGCCGCGGGATGGACGCCAGGCGACCAGGAAGAGAATGGTCGCTCCAAATGCCACGTGTAGCAGGTGAAATCCGGTGAGGATGAAATAGAGCTCGAAAAAGCGCACAAGGGTGGCGTCCATCGTGTAGCGCAGCTCGCCAGCATATTCGACGAACTTCACCGCCACGAACAGCAGGCCGAAGACAGCGGCAATACAGAGCGGGCGCCGCGCCGCGTTCGGTTCGGTGCGATGTCGCACCGCGATCGCAGCCTGCCAGCCGCTGATCAGCAAAATCAGCGTGTTTGCGGCAGCCAGTCCGGGACTGAGATGCAGGCGCGCCAGTCCGAAATCCTCGGCATGGATACCGGACATGAAGAGGAAGGCGGCGAGCAGGATGCCGAAGGCCACCAGCTCGCTCCAAACCAGTATCCACATGAGGAGCGTGTCCTCATCGGAGCCGTCTCCTGCCTGCTGCCCGGCGACGGCGACCGCGGCCATATCGTCTCTCAAAACCATAATGGGCTGTCTAGACTGCGGTGATCTTCCCTTCTTTGCGTCCGCACAAAGAAGAAAACGGATGACGAGAGCACAGTCGCGCTACTGAACAAGGGAAACTTGTCATGACAGACGCGAAAATCGGCTTGCTTGTCGCCACCCCCGTGATCATCGGGTTTGCGCTCACCCTTCGTCGGATGGGCGTGCTCCAGCTTGGAAGCACCTTATCAGCGGTCGCAGCATCCGTGCTGATCGCGGCGATCCTTTTCCTCGAACAATAGGAGGGTGCCATGCCGCACCAACATCCGACCCTGAATGCAAAGGACCTAAGGGGGCTTGAGGCAAATCATCAGGGGTTGCTGAGAGTGTGCCTGGATCTCGAACAGGCGATGGACGAACTGGGGCATGACACGCCGCAGACAGATTTGCGACGGCTCGCGGATTCGATCGTCCAGTGCCTGAAGGAAGCGCATGACCTGGAAGAGCGCATCCTGTTTCCCGATTTCGACCGTCGCGCCGGGTCATGCTTTTCGGCGATGATCATCGAACAACTGAAGGCCGAACATCGCTATGATAGCCTGGCCGCAGAGGAGCTGTCGCTGACACTCCGCGCCCTCACAGAGGGGCGCTGCCGGCTTTCGTTCGAGACGATCGTCTGCATGCTTGGCGGCTTTCTCGAATGCCTGCGCCGCCACGTCTCGACGGAGAAGCTGATGATCGAGGCCCTGCTGGTCGCAGAAGCCGAAGGACGGGAGATTTTCGCGTGAACCAGCTTTTCCTCGCCCTGGCCGCCTTCGTCGCCCTGCATTCGGTTCCGGCATTGCCGCCGGTGCGCGCCGGCGCCGTCGCGCTGCTTGGCAGGAAAACCTACCTTGGCCTCTATTCTCTCGTCTCCATCCTGGTCCTCGGGTGGGTCTTCCATGCGGCCCTCAACGCCCCCTATATCGAGCTCTGGGAGCCTTCGGCCCGCAATGCCCTCGCTGCGATTGTACTCGCGCCGATCGGTCTCTTTCTGGTTCTCGCCGGGCTGCTGGCGCCGAACCCTGTCTCGATCACCCTGCGACAGGGAAACCGACCGGGTGCCATCGTCGCCATCACCCGTCATCCGGTTCTCTGGGGCTTTTTGCTTTGGGCTTCCGGTCATCTGATCGCCAACGGTGATCTTCGTTCGCTCATCCTGTTCGGCGGTCTCGCGCTATTTTCAGCAACCGGCTTTCCGATGCTGGACAAAAGAGCCAGACGGCGACTGGGATCGGACTGGCAAGCCATCGAGAACAGAACCTCGGTCATTCCCTTCCTCGCGATCGCCAGCGGACGCAGCCGACCGGAGATCGATGCTCCGCTGGCGATAGCCCTCGCCCTGACCGCCTCCGTCACGGCCTGGCTCCTCCTCGGTGGACATGCCGCGCTGTTTGGCGCCGATCCGCTGCTGTCCCTGACGATCTGACGGCTCCTCCGGCAGACCAAACCTATCGCTGCTTGCGTTGAAACAAAGAAGCCCGGCCGTGGCCCGCGTATGGCCACAGCCATGACGATTATCGAGACATCCCCCGAAATGGACAGCCTACCCCACTGTCCTTAGCCGCGCCCGAAGTTCTGACCAGATCGGCGGAACTCGGCGCGGCGTCAAACGAACACGTTAAGCGGGGGCTTTCGTCATGTCCGTCACCAACAATACTGCGTCCGGAATGAAAGACGCGACCCGGCCAAACGCGCGAAACGGCGCGCGTCTCGTCGGCCACACACTCCTCCTCCTCGCATCCACGGCATCGGCTGGCAGCGCCTTCGCGCAATCGGCCATGCCGGGCTCCGCGACGGTCCTCGATACCATCGTGGTGGAAACAGGCTGGGATCCGTTGCTCGGCTTTGTCGGCGACCGCATGAAGCGCGTCGCCGGTGGACTGGCGCTCGTGGACAGCGATGCCTGGCGGGGCTCGATCGCTCCCACCGTCTCCGACGCACTCGCGCAGGTTCCAGGCGTCGTCGTGCAGGATTTCTTCGGCGCCAACGACCAGCCGCGCATCCAGATCCGCGGCTCCGGACTGCAGCAGAATCCCGTCGAACGCGGCATACTGATGCTGCGAGACGGGCTGCCGATCAACCGGGCAGATGGTTCCTACATCGTCGGACTGGCGAACGCCGCGACCGCGCAATCCATCGAGGTCTATCGCGGCTATACCGCAAACCGGCTGGGCGCCACCGTGCTCGGCGGCGCGCTGAACTTCATGTCGCCTCCGATCGCGGACGTCCCCGGCATCGAGGTTTCAACGGGTGGCGGCAGTTTCGGCCAGATCGGCGGCACAGCCCGGGCGAATTTCGGCGACGACAGCCTCGGCGCCTCGCTCTATGTCGACGCGACGCGGCGGGACGGTTTCCGTGACTACAATTCCTCCGACCGGCTGAGCGCCGGCGGCAGCATCGTCTCGGAACTCTCCGACATTGTCACCACGCGCCTCTTCGTTGACTATACCGATCTCGGCTTCGACGTTGCGGGGCCCATCAACAAAGCCTCGCTCGAGAGTGACCCGAGCCAGGTCTCCTCCGGGCCGGTGATTGTCGGCGGCGTGGCGACCAATCCCGGCCCGAACGTCGTGCGCGACGCGCCCCGACGGGAGGCGAACCAGATCCTCGTCGGTTCACGCACGACATTCGATCTTGATGAACACCGCTTCGATGTCGGGCTCGGTTACACCTATACCGACGACGTCTTCCGCTTCCCTGTATCCGCCGGCATTCGCGAAACGGCCGGCGGCGACCTCACGGCGATGGCGCGCTACAGCTATTCACCGAACGGCACGGCAAACCTGCCGCTTTTCGAAACCACTGCACTCTATACGATCGGCCGGGCCGACCGTTCCTACTACCTCAACGAATCCGGGACGCGCGGCGATCTCTTCGGTCAGAACGAGCTCGACGCCTCCACGCTCTCGCTCCACGCCAGCCTCAATCTGTCCGTCGCCGATGGCTGGACCATCTCGCCGGCCCTCTCCTACGCGCACGCCACACGCGGCAACGACGACGTTTACTCCGCAGCGACACGGTCAACCATGGCCTTCAATCCGACGAACCCGACCGTGCGTCTTCCCGACGGCGCGGTTGCGGCCGTCGATACCGGCTATCGCTACAGCTACTCGGCGTGGACCCCGAGCCTCGGCGTGACGTTCGAACCGTCCGCCGATAATATCTTCTTCGCCGCCATCAGCCGCAGCTTCGAACCGCCGACCCACGACGACCTGCTGGCAACGGTCAACGGCACTCCCAACAGCAGTCCCGGACGCCCCATGCCAGGCAATCCGGCTTTGCCGGCCAACGCCTTCTCCACCCCGGATCTCGATGCCCAGACCGCGACCACTGCGGAAATCGGCTGGCGGGGCGTGGTTGGCAATGTGGGATGGGACCTGACGACCTATTACGCCTGGATCGATAACGAGCTTCTAAGTCTCCGCGATTCCACCGGTGCATCCCTCGGCGCAATCAATGCTGACCAGACCGCCCATTTCGGCATCGAACTGGGTCTCAGCGCCGAGATGACGGATCGTCTGGCGGGACGGATCGCCTACACTTTCCAGGATTTTCGCTTCGTCGATGATCCGGTGCGCGGCGACAATTTCCTCGCCGGAGCGCCGCGGCACATCGTGAACGCGGTTCTCGCCTATCAGGTGACCGAGGACTGGACCGTCTCGACCCACTTGAAATGGGTGCCGACCGAGACTCCGGTCGACAACATGAACACGCTCTGGGCCGATCCCTACACCGTCGTCGATCTCCGCACAGAATATCGCATCAACGAAGGACTCTCACTCTTCGGCAAAGTCACCAACCTGTTCGATGAAAAATACGCTTCCTCGACCCTCGTGGTCGATCAGGCCGCCCCCGGTCAGGCCGCTTTCATTCCCGGCGACGGACGCGGCTTCTTCGTTGGACTGAAAAGCCGCTTCTAGCCTGCGGGTCCAGACCAGCAGCGGTTTACGCCGCTGGTCTGAGGGTGCGGTTTCTTGCGTTTGCGCAAAGAAGCCGCGCCCTTCCGCCACCTACAATAATCTTTGAAATCGAAGGAATGTCACCGTGACCCATCATCATCGTCAGAGCGTCCGCCTGGAACCGTCACAGCCGGCATCGGTAACCCGCCGCTCCCTGTGCCTGGGATTAGGCGCGACACTCGGCATGCCCTTCATCGGGAAGGCTCATGCCGCACCGCTAAAGGAACTGGTTCTTCACGGCCCGCCGGCGGGTCCATCGATCACGCTCGCCTATGCGGTCGGCGCGGGCCTCCTGCGCGATGTCGCCGACCGGGCACGTTTCCGCATCTGGCGCACACCGGACGAGATGCGCGCCGGCCTGACCTCGGGTGACATGCAGGCGGTGGTCATGCCGGTGACAGCCGCGGCGAATCTCCATACCCGCGGCCTCGGCGTGAGGCTCGCGAACGTTATGACCAACGGCCTTCTCTACGTTGTGTCGACCGACCCGGCGATCCGCAGCATCGCCGACCTCGAGGGTCGCTCGATCACCGTACCCTTCCCCAACGACGCCCCGGAACTGATCTTCGACGCGGTGCTTGAGCATCATGGCCTTGCCGGCAAGGTCGAGGTCAATCGGTCAGGATCGCCGATCGAGGCGATCCAGTTGTTGCTCGCCGGACGGATCGAGACGGCGCTTGTGCCGGAACCGGCTGCGACCGCGGCGATCTTCAAGGCTTCCACAGCCGGCAAGACTGTTCACAGGGCCATCGACATGCAGGCGGAATGGGACGGCATCACCGGCCTCGGCCCCGCCATTCCGCAGGCCGGCCTGGCACTCGCTCCCGCCTTTCTCGCGGACCACGCGGAGAAGGTCGAGCCATTACTCGCGGCACTCGAGCGCGCAGCCCAAGCAGTCGTTGCCAATCCCGGGGAGGCCGCGAACCATGCTGCTTCGGCACTCGAATTGCCGCGGCCGGTCATCGAGCAATCCATACCCTACTCCAATCTCGTCGCCACACCGGCTCGTCAGGCGCGTGCGCAGATCGACGCGCTCCTCTCGACGATCGCCAGAACCCAGGCCGCGATGATCGGCGGGCGGTTGCCGGACGACACCTTGTTTCTCTGAGGATCCGCGATGTTGTTGCTTGCCGAAAGAGCGTCGCGGGTCGGACAGTTTCTCTGGTCCGGCTGGTCGGGTCTGGCGGGGCTCTCCGTCTTCGCCGCCTGCTGGCACGCCGCGCACGAGGCCTACGGCAGCTTCGTTCTGCCGGCACCGGCCGAAACGCTCTCTTCCGTCGTGGCTCTTCTGGACGATCCGGCCTCCTGGAATCTCGTCGCAGCCACGGCCTCCCGCGCCCTGGCCGGCTTCATCCTCGCCGGACTGGTCGGCACCGCCGCCGGCGCGATCGCGGGCTTCTATCCGGCGATCCTGCGGCTCGTGCGCTCGCAGGTCACCCTGATGCTCGGCGTGCCGCCGATCGCCTGGATCGTGCTGCTGATGATCTGGTTCGGCACCGGCGCGATGACCGTCACCACCACCGCCGCAGTCGCTTGCCTGCCGATCGTGTTCCTCGGTGCCGCCGACGGCATTGCCAGCCGTGACCGCCTGCTCGACGACATGGCCCGTTCACTCGGCGTGGGACCGATAAAACGCGGCATCCGCATCACGCTGCCACAATTGCTCGACCGGCTTTTCCCCGTCCTCGTCATGGCACTCGGCACGGCGTTCAAGGCAGCGGTGATGGCCGAACTTCTCGCGAATGCCGGCGGGATCGGCGAGGCGCTGGCGGTTTCGCGCTCCAACCTCGACGTCGCCACCGCGCTCGCATGGATACTCCTCTCGGTCTGCGTCCTGCTCGCGGTGGAGTACGGCATGATCCAGCCCGTCCGGTCCACGCTCGAAGAATGGCGCCGGGCCGCCCAGCCCTGGGGGGTCAAGCGATGACGGTGCTGCAATTGCAGCAGATCGGCCACAGCTTCCTTGGCCGCACGGTGCTCGAGCGGATCGACCTCGACGTGCGTGCCGGAGAACTCGTCGCCCTCGTCGGGCCCTCGGGTTCCGGCAAGAGCACGCTGCTGCATATCGCGGCAGGCCTGTTGGAGCCGCGGCAAGGCAGGACCGTCTGCCGCTACGGCCGGCATGCGGTGGTGTTTCAGGAACCTCGCCTGCTGCCTTGGGCAACCGCGCACCGGAATATCGAACTGGCTCTGCAGGCACGCGGCCTCTCCTCCAAGGATCGCCGCGAACGGGTTCTCGCCGCAGCCAATGCCGCCGCGCTGGAGCGGGAGGATCTGGATAAATTTCCCGTACAGCTTTCCGGCGGCATGCGCCAGCGAACGGCGATCGCCCGCGCGCTGGCGACGGAGGCCGATTTTCTCTTTTTCGACGAGCCGTTCACGGCGCTCGACACCGCCTTGAGACGTCACATGCAGGATATCGTCATCCGCAACACACAAACGCGCGGACTGGCCGGCATCTTCATTACCCACGACATGGCGGAGGCCGTGCGCATCGCCCATCGCATCGTCGTTCTCGACCGAAACGGTCGGGGTATTCTCGGTGAACGCCCCCTCACCTTGGCACCCGGTGAGCGCGACGACCGCCTGGTCTTCGAAACCGTCCAGCGATTCATGACGGAGGATAGCCTCTTCGCGCATGTAAACGACTACAGCGAGCGGAGAGCGGGATGACGACCATGTTCGTTCAAACACCCCTGACCGAGCGAAGCCTGCTGGCGGCGGCAACGGCAGAGGGCTTGCGACTGTTCTTCCCGCTTGCCGCGCTGCATGCGGCGCTCTGGCCCTTGCTCTGGGCCGTCGGCTGGCAATTCGATCTGCCGTTTGCCCGCGATACCCTGCCGGCGCATTGGCATGCCCAGGAAATGGTGATCGGCTCCTTCGGCGCTGCGCTGACCGGCTTCCTGACCTCGGCACTGCCGGAATGGACGGAAACCGACGGCTTCAAGGGAAGGCCGCTGCTGGTGCTGGCTGGCCTGTGGGGTGGCGCGCGCATCATCGGCTTCCTCGGTATCGATGCGGCGATCCTGATAGGCGGCGTTCTCGATCAGCTATGGCTGCTCTTCCTGGTGGGTTACTGCTGCGTCTTGGGCTGGAAGAAGAGAACCACGGCGTTCGTGGGCTTCATTCTCTTCCTTGCCACCCTTTCCGGCGCGGCCGGATTGCTGCGGGTATCGATGTATCTGGACGCCTATCCGTCAGGAGAGCTTGCCGTCCACCTTCTCGTCTTCGCCTTTCTCGGCCTGCTGGGGCTGGCCCTCGCCCGGATCACCGTACCGGTCACCAATCGTCTCCTCGATCCGACCGAGGAAACCTCCCCGTACCGCCCGCATCCCGGCCGAATAAACCTCGCACCGGGACTGGTCGGACTGCTCATCCTTGGAGAACTTGCCGGCCTGTCCGATCCCGTCTGCGGCTACCTGATGCTCGCCGCCGGTGCGGCTTTCCTCGACCGGGTCGCGGAAGGTTTCATCGGCAGGGAAGGACTTCACTGGGAGGTGGCAGGATTATGGCTTTCCAGCGCGCTGGCCGGCCTCGGGCTGATCGTCACCGGGCTCGGCAGGATCGGCGCCGACGTCCCCATGCTCGGCGGCCTTCATCTGATGGTTATGGGCGGATTGGGGCTCGGTATCCTGCAGGTCCTGTCGATCGCCGGGCTGCTTCATACAGGCCAGCAGCTTTCCTTTCCCCGTCGCGCCCGCGCCGCGCTCTGGTTTCTCCTTGTTGCGGTCGCGCTGCGCGTCGCTCTCGAATTCTGGCCTTCGCTCACTCTGCCGGGTGGCCCGCACGGGTTTTCCGCCGCGACCTGGGCCTTGGCCTTCCTTCTCTGGCTCCACGCCTACCTCCCCTATCTGTGGTCCCCGGCGACCATCAACCAGGACAAATGCTGATGATGAACCCCACTTTGCCTCGCCGTTCCGCGATCACCCTGGCCAGCCTGCGGGACGAGGGGTTCCGGCCCTTCTTCCTGTTCGGCGCCCTGCACGCCGGGCTGATGATTGCGCTCTGGATCCCGTGGTTCCTCGGTTTCCTGCACGTGCCGACCGCATTCACCCCGATCGTCTGGCATCAGCATGAACTACTGTTCGGCTATGTGCCGGCCATAATCGCCGGCTTCCTGCTGACCGCCATGCCGAACTGGACGAAGCGCAAGGTCATCTCAGGCACGCCACTCGTCCTGCTCGTTCTGCTGTGGCTCGCCGGACGGTTCGCCGTCATCGCCTCGGAAAGCATCGGCATGCCGCTTGCCTCCGCCATCGCGTTCGCCTTCCTGCCGGTGCTGACCCTGCTTGCACTTCATGAACTGACCGCCTCCCGAAACCGGCGCAACTATAAGATCGCCGCCGTACTTGGAGTCTTCGTCGGCGCGCAGGCGCTCTTCCTCTACGAATTCCATCGGTTCGGGCGCGTCGAGATCGCCGACCGTCTCGCGATCGCGACCATCATCCTGCTGATCGGCATCGTCGGTGGACGCGTCATCCCCGTCTTCACCGGTAACTGGTTGCGCAGCAACAACCCCGGCAGAGAGCCTTCACCCTTCGGCAGACTGGACCTTGCCGCCATGCTCGTTTCTGTCCTCGCCCTTGCCGCATGGCCGGCGGCAGTCCTCTCGGACGGCCTTGCCGGACCGGCAGGGGCACTGATGATCGCGGCGGGTATCTTTCAGCTCCTGCGGCAGGCGAGATGGTGTCCGCACCGAACCTTTCGCGAGCCCCTGGTCACCATCCTCCACGTCGCGTTTCTGTTCGTGCCCATCGGCTTCCTTCTGACCGGAACGGCACTTCTGACCGAGGATACGGGGTTCCGTTCGGCGGGTGTCCACGCCTGGACCGCCGGCGCGATCGGCGCGATGACGCTCGCCATCATGACACGAGCTACTCGCGGTCATAGCGGCCAGCCGTTGCACGCGCCGCTATCGACCGTGCTCTTCATCTATGCACCCATCGTGCTCGCCGCCTACATGCGGATCGCGACAGCGCTGCTGCCCGAATACACGATGTCGCTACTGCCGCTAGCGGCCCTGTTCTGGGTACTCGCCTTCCTCGGCTACGTATTCCTGTACGGCCCAATGGTATTACGGCGACGCGCTCACTGAGATCAGGGCTCGCCGCCCCATTCGTTGGCCAGCGGCGCATCGACGAGATGGAGCGCATCGATCGCACGGGCGGCGATATGATCGACGATGTCCCGCACACTGCCGGGACAACGATAGAAGGCGGGCACCGGCGGCATCACGATGGCCCCCATCTCCGTCACGGCGACCATGTTGCGCAGGTGTCCGAGATGGAGCGGCGTTTCGCGGGCGAGCAGCACCAGCGGGCGCCGTTCCTTGAGCTGCACGTCGGCCGCACGGATGAGCAGATTGTCCGAAAACCCGCTGGCGATCCCCGCCAGGGTCCGCATCGAGCAGGGCGCGACGATCATGCCTGCCGTCCTAAATGACCCGCTGGCGATCGAAGCCCCGATATCATCGAAGGGGTGATGATGATGGCTGAGGCCGATCAGCCGGTCGAGGGCGTCCGACCCCAGTTCGTGCCGGAACGTGCGTGTCGCAGCCTCTGATACGACCAGATGGAGCTCCACTCCCGGCAGACCGGCAAGCAACTCGCCGATGCGAAGCGCAAGGGCTGCCCCGGAGGCGCCGGAAACACCGAGCACGACACGTCTGGCGGGTGTCGTCATGGCCGTGCTCCCAGTCCAAGATCATCCCACATTTGCGTGACCCTGGCCTCGACGTCTGGCGTCATCGTCAGAACCCGCCCCCATTCGCGATCGGTCTCCGGACCGATCTTGCGCGTCGCGTCGAGCCCCAGCTTACCGCCAAGCCCGGGTTTCGGTGACGCGAAATCGAGATAGTCGATCGGCGTATCGTTAAGGACGAGCATGTCGCGCGACGCATCAAACCGGGTGGAGAGCGCCCAGACGACGTCCGGCCAGTGCCGCACGTTTATATCCGGATCGACCGCAATGATCATCTTGGTGTAGCTGAACTGCGGCAGTATCGACCACAGGCCCAGCATAATCCTGCGGGCCTGCCCCGGATATCGCTTGTCGATGGAGACCACGATGGCACGGTAGGAACAGGCCTCGGGGGGAAGCCACAGATCGGTGATTTCGGGGAATTGCTTCTTCACCAGCGGAATGAAGAGCTCGTTCATTGCCTCTCCGAGAACCGAGGGTTCGTCCGGCGGACGGCCGGTATAGGTCGACAGATAGACAGGATGCCTGCGCATCGTGATCGCCGTCAGCCGCATCACCGGAAAGCGTTCGACGGAATTGTAGTAACCGGTGTGATCGCCATAAGGCCCTTCATCCGCCGTCTCGCTCGCCGACACCGTGCCCTCCAGCACGATTTCGGCATTGGCCGGAACATCGACCGGCTGCGATACGGCCCGCACTACGCGTGAACGGCGCCGACGCAGTACGCCGGCGAAACCAAGTTCGCTCATGCACTCCGGCAGAGGCATGACCGCAGACAGGATCGTCTGAGGGTCGGCGCCGATCGCCACCGCAACGGGCATGTCCTTGCCCTGCGCCTGCCATTGCCGGAAATGCTTCGCTCCACCGCGATGGGCAAGCCAGCGCATGATCAGCCTGTCGCATCCGAGCACCTGCATGCGATAGACGCCGAGATTGACGTCGTCCGGATTATCGAACCCCTGCGTGATCACAAGCGGCCAGGTTACGAGCGGCGCCGGCTCTCCAGGCCAGCACCACTGGATGGGCAGACGCGCCAGATCAATGTCCGTCCCACGCAGCACCACTTCCTGACATGGTGCGGCGTGCACACGCCTGACGCCCAGCGACAGGGCCGACCGTAGCAAGGGCCATTTACCGAACGCTTCCTTCATCGAAGCGGGAGGCCGCGGCTCCCGCAACTCGCCGAGAAGCCGAGCGAGGTCGCCGAGCTTTCCCGTCTCCAGACCGAGTCCAAGCTCGATCCGTTCTCGCGTTCCGAACAGATTGGCGAGTAGTGGCACGTCGACAGTATTGCCCTCGGCATCAACCGGTCGTTCGAACCACAGCGCAGGTCCGCCGTCCGCCAGCACGCGGCGATGAATTTCCGTCACCTCGTGCACCAGGCTCACCGGCCGACCTATCCGCTTCAGAAGGCCACGGCGTTCGAGTTCGGCGGCGAACGGCCTCAGGCCGGCATACTGGCGAGGAGGAGGATTTTTCATTCCGCCTGTTTGCGGTGGCATTTCCTGATCGTCTTTGCGCTAGCTCAAACCGTCTTCTCCCGCCCCCCGCTAACCTGCCTCGGTTTCGATCATGAGATGATTGCCACCCATGCAAATACCTCCCATTCTCGCCATACCGCTTGATCTGATACCCATTGCCGTCATCGAGCGAGCGAGCCGGCTGATGCTCGACCGCATTGCCGCGGCTCACGCCGACCTGTTCGAACGGCTGGGAGAACATGGATACAAACGCTTCTCCTTCGTGCCCACCGATCTGCCGCTGGCCTTTCTGGTCGAGCCGTCGAAGGCGACGATCTCAGTCTATCGAAAGCCGGTCACGATCGATGCGGATGCCGTCACCGAGGCCCCGCTTTTCCTGCTGCTCGCCCTGATGGAGGGGCGATGCGATGCGGATGCGCTCTTCTTCTCGCGTCATCTGTCCGTGACGGGCGACATGGAAGCCATGCTGGCGATGCGCAACGCGCTCGATGACAGCGACATCGATCTACAGCGCGATCTCGCGCTCCTTGCCGGTCCCTTCGCTCCGCTTGCCGCGCGCGTCATCGGCGAGATCCGCAATCGTGCGCTTCGGGAGGAGCCCGCATCATGGAACTGATCTGCCCGGCCGGCACGCCCGCCGCCTTTCGCGAGGCCGTCGATGCCGGCGCGGACGCCGTCTATTGCGGTTTCCGCGACGAAACCAACGCCCGCAACTTTCCAGGCCTCAATTTTTCCCGAGAAGAGCTGAAGGACGCGATCGCCTACGCCCGCAAGAAGGGCACGCAAACCTTCGTGGCACTCAACACCTTCATGCGCGCCGGTGACGAAGCCATCTGGTACAGGGCCGCGGAAGACGCCGTCCGCGCCGGGGTCGACGCGCTCATCCTCGCCGATTTCGGCCTGATGGCCCATGTGGCCGAGCGCTTTCCCGAACAGCGTCTGCACGTCTCGGTGCAGGCCTCCGCCTCCAATCCGGAAGCGATCAACTTCCTGGTGGACGCCTTCAACGCCAAGCGCGTGGTGCTGCCGCGAACGCTGACGATCGCCGATATCGCCCGGATCGGCCGTGCCATCAACTGCGAGATGGAAGTCTTCGTCTTCGGTGGCCTCTGCGTCATGGCCGAGGGGCGTTGTTCGCTCTCCTCCTACGCGACAGGAAAGTCGCCGAACATGAACGGCGTCTGCTCGCCGGCAAGCCATGTCCGTTATCGCAAGGATGGCCGCGATCTGGTCTCCGAACTGGGGAATTTCACCATCAACCGTTTCCCGCAGGGCGAGGCGGCCGGCTACCCGACACTCTGCAAGGGCCGTTTCGATATCGCCGACAGCCACGGCTACGCCTTCGAGGATCCAGTTTCGCTGGACGTCATGGGCGAACTCGAAGCACTCAAAGAAGCTGGGGTCAGCGCCCTGAAGATCGAAGGCCGGCAGCGCGGCAAGGCCTATGTGGCGGAGGTGGTCTCGACCCTGAAGGCGGCCCTCGTCGCCGCGCCGGAGCAGCGCGGAGTTCTACTGTCCCGGCTGCAGACCATGAGCGAGGGACAGAAGACCACCTCCGGCGCCTATGAAAAACGCTGGAGGTGAGCCAATGACCGAAGCAATACGTCCGAACCTCACCCTTGGCCCGGTCTACTATCTCTGGGACGGGCCGAAATGGCGCGATTTCCATTTCAGGATCGCCGACGAGGCGCCGGTCGATCGCGTGATCCTCGGCGAAACCGTCTGCTCCAAGCGCCAGCATTTCATCGAGCCGCATCTCGCCGAGGTGGTGGAGCGCCTGGAAAATGCCGGCAAGACCGTGGACATATCAACCCTCGCGCTGGTCACGCTGGCGCGGGAAAGCCGCCAGATCCGGGAGATGGCGGAGGAAAGCGAGCACATGCTGGAGGCGAACGATCTTTCCGCCCTGGCACTCCTGAAGGACAAGCCGCACGCGATCGGCCCACTGGTCAACGTCTACAACACCCCGACCGCCCGCCTGCTCGCCAGCCGGGGTGCAACGCGGATCTGCCTGCCACCCGAACTGCCGTTTTCTTCCGTGGCCGAAATCGTCTCCGGCTGTCGGGAGATCGACTTCGAGGTCTTCGTCTTCGGCCGCATGCCTCTGGCGATCTCGGCCCGCTGCGCCCATGCCCGCTCGAAGGGTCGGACCAAGGACAATTGCCAGTTCGTTTGCGGCGAAGACCCCGACGGCCTTCCCGTCCGCACACTCGACCGTCAGTCCTTCCTTGCACTCAACGGCGTGCAGACCGTCTCGCACTCCTGCCAGTCGCTCCTCGGAGAACTGGAAGACCTGACTGCCGTCGGCCTCCGCGCCTTCCGCCTTTCGCCGCAGGACTGCGACATGGTCGAGGTGGCCAAACTCCATCGCGCCGTCATAGACAGGAAGATGGAACCGGCCGAGGCCATAGAAAGGCTGCGATCCCTTTACCCGTCTGCTCCTCTCTCGAACGGCTTCCATCACGCCCGCGAAGGTGCCGCCTGGGTCGCGCGGAGCCGGAACCAGCACGCCTAGGCCTTCAATACCCGGATAGCCCATGAAGCCGCCGACATCGCTATGGCGCTTGGCTGTCATTCACCAGGTTCTGGCGAGAAGGATGACCAATCGTCGGGCAAAGGCCTCATCGAGCTCCCGCCCAAGCAGCATCTCGTACCAGAATGCCCCGTGCAGGACCCTGGTCGTCATGTCGACGTCGATGGTTCCGTCGATCTCGCCCTTGTCGATTGCCTGCTGGATGATGCCGGCGGCGATGGCCGCGCGCGGCTCGACGAAACGCTCCCGAAAACTTTTCAGAAAGGCCGGATCGCTTTGCGCCGAGGCGATGAGGTTGCGGATTGCCGGGGCGTCCTCGCGCAAGCCCTTGAAGGCGTTGATGAGGAATGCCTCGAGCACATCTGCCAGTGGTCCGTCGGCGAAATCTTCGCCCTCAGCAGCGCGTTCCAGGAAGGCGTCGAGGATCAGTTCGGCCTTGCTCGGCCACCGTCTGTAGAGGGTCTGTCGGGAGACACCGGCGTCCGCCGCGATCATGCCGATCGTGACCGCTTCATATCCATGCTCACCGACGAGACGTCTCGCCGCCGCCATCAGCGCCGGCCCCGCATCCGGGGACCGGGGACGACCGATCGCTTTCTCGCCATCGCTCAATGCGTCTCCTCCTTCGTGTTGCACAGCCAACAAAGAGTCTATATACGAGATCGCAGTCTCGTATATAGACTCTTTGTTCTCCCGGTTATGCCTTCCGGCAGCGTCATCGTTGAGTCCGCAATGCCCCCTAGCTCCTCTTCACGCGCCGACGGTGTGTCCGGCGGCATCATCGCCATCCTGGCGATGCTGGCAGCCTTCGCGCCGATCACCTCGGACATGTACCTCTCCGGCTTCCCACTGATGGAAGACTATTTCGGGGTGCCGAAGGGCGGCGTTGAAATCACGCTGTCCACCTTCTTCTTCGGGTTGGCCGTCGGCCAAGCGGTCTACGGTCCGTTGATCGACCGCTTCGGGCGACGCCTGCCGCTGCTCGGCGGCATCACGCTCTATGTCGTCGCGACGCTTCTTTGTCTGGGTGTCACCGATACCGCGTCTTCACCGGCGCCCGCTTTCTGCAGGCTGTCGGAGGCTGTTCCGGCATGATCATCGGCCGTGCCATCGTCACCGACCTGTGCGATGCGAAGGGCAGTGCCAGGACCTTCTCGACCCTGCAGGTCATCATGACCCTGGGGCCGATCATCGCGCCGATCCTCGGCGGATCCATCATCACATTCGGTGGCTGGCGTCCGGTATTCGCCTTCATGCTGGCCTTCGGCCTGCTGTGCCTTCTGCTCGTCTGGCGGTTCATTCCCGAAACCCTGCCGGAGGCGGCGCGACACGACCGGAGCAATTCGGAAAGCGTTCTTTCCACTTGGCGCGGCCTTCTCGCGCGGCGGGCCTTCGTCGTGCCGATGGTGGTCGGCGGCATCGGTCAGGCCAGCATGTTCGCCTTCATCACGGGTTCTCCCTTCGTGTTCATGGGTCTCCACGGGGCCACGTCGCGACAATACGGCTTTCTCTTCGCGCTCATAGCCCTGTCCCTGATCGTCTTTGCACAGGTCAACCGCGTCGCCCTGAAACGCTATTCGCCACAGACCATGTTGTCGGTTGCCCTGACGATGACCGTTGCGGGCGCGTTGCTTTCGGTCCTTGCCGTATCGACGAACAGCCTCGTCGTGCTTGTCGCAACGCTCTGGGTGGCGATCGGCGCGCTCGGGTTTCTCGGCGCCAATGCCGTGGCGCTTGCCATGGCGGCGACAGGCCGCAGCCCAGGCAGCGGATCGGCACTGGTCGGGGTCTTCCAGTTCGGCTGCGCCTTCCTCGTCAGCAGCCTGGTGGCCGCTTTCCAGAACGGCACGGCCTATCCGATGACGGTGGCAATTGCCCTTTGTGCGACCACGGCAATGTCTGTCCGGATCGTCTTCGGTCGCAAAGTCATCGCGCAATGAGAGGAATTGAAGGTAACTCCCCTCGAAGTTCGATGGTCAGAGATAGAAGTTCCAGCCTCCGAGGACGAAAAGAGAGCGCAGCGCCATCACCCCTTTGCCCGGGCGAGCCGAGCCAAGCCTCTTCAACCTGACCGGCGATGGTGTCTGCGGACGACCGGAGACGGTGTTCCGGTTTCGGTGAACGCTTCGAATCCCGATCACTCTTTACCGGTCGAGCAGTCGACCAGATGGGTATCCGGTTCTGGAATGTATACGGATACCCGATTTCGACCCGCTCTCTTGGCATCATAGAGAGCTTCATCGGCCTGATGCTGAAGTTGCTCCGGTGAGGCTACCGGCGCTCCTGCAGGTTGGGTGGCCACGCCAATACTGACCGTGACATGTGGAGCGACATGGGAGGCCGGATGCGGAAGGGATGCAGCCTCCACCCGCCTGCGAATCTGTTCGGCCGTCTGGATTGCGGTCGTTTCGTCCGCGCCCGGCAGAAGAACCAGAAATTCCTCGCCTCCGTAACGGGCGACGAGATCACGGTCATCTCGCAGACAGCTCTGGATGATCGCTGCGATCTTGACCAGACAACGGTCGCCCTCGGAATGTCCCAGACTGTCGTTCAGGCGTTTGAACTCGTCGATGTCGCACATCAATATGGCCACGCCCTCGGCACGTGCCGGATCGGCCTGCCAAAGCCGGTCCAGTGCGTCGATCATGAACCGCCGGTTTGCGATCCCCGTGAGCGGGTCGGTTATCGCGAGCAGTTCCAGTCGCTCGTTGGCTTCGGCCAGTTCCCCCAACCGGGCCAGGTCCCTCAATTCGAGCAGGAAACTCTTCTGGGCCAGGATAGTCATGGTTCGGCGTGCCACGATGGTGGCGACGATTCCGCCCCCGAAAAACAAGGTTCCGGCCAGCACGCTAACCAGTTCCAGCTGCGGGTTCTGCAGTTGGAAAACCAGATAGAGTCCGATCGCAATACCACCGACAGTCCCGGTCCACGAAAGCGGGATGGGAAACATGATGATCGCGGTGATCGCGACCGACAGCATCACGTTCAGATGCCGTTCGTGGAATTCTCCACCGACGCGAACGCCCATAAGCGACACTGCCAGCAGGATCAGGGCCACGCCCGCCAACAACCCAGCGCCCTGGAACCAGAGAGGACGCGGCTTGCTGAAGACGAGCACGACGGCCAGCGCAGCGGGTGGAATCATCGATGCCGGCAGCAACATCGAATACACCATGTTTTCAGGCAGAAAAATCGCGTAGATGCCAAGTGACAAGACGTCGAGCAGCACCACCCAGGCCATCCAGGGGCGTATCACCTTGGCTGTTTGTGACCAGATCCGTCGCCAAAAGAGATGCCGCAGTTTTCCCTTGAATTGAATGTCACGTGTTCGGCCGGATAAAAGCCTGGTGACATCCGCCATAATGGCGGCATCCCCTACGGCAGCCAGCGTTTGCTCAGCCAGCGTCTCGCTGCCGGCGGCCGTGATGGTTTGACAGTCTTTCATTGCCCCGATTAGCCGTAGCCCCCTACCCGGCACTACTTATAATCACATACTGATATGCAACACGTTAACGGAAACTAACAAAAGAGAAGTTTCGGGATACAGGAGGCAGGTCCGGCATCCTCGGCTCGCGATATCGCCGGGGATGCAAATGATCACGTTGACTTCGGCAATGCAGGAAGCGAGGCCAGGACAGCCGGCCCCGTTTTATCAGAGCGCCTTCAGTACTTCGGCAAGGCCGTCTACCAGCATATCGGCATTCTCGCGGGAGAAGACGAGCGGCGGGCGGATCTTCAGGACATTCGCCTGAGGACCGGAGGCGCTGATGAGAATGCGGCGTTCGCGCAGTCCGTTGACGATGCGCGTCGTGAGCGCCGCGTCGGGCGTCTTCGTGGCCGGGTCGGCGACGATCTCCACGCCGATGAAGAGACCCGAACCTCGCACGTCGCCGATGGCGGGATAGCGGCCGGAAAGGCTGGCCAGACCCTCCATCAGATAACGGCCGACGGTGAGCGCGTTCTCCTGCAGGCCTTCCTCCCGGATCGTCTGCAGCACCGCCATGCCGGCGGCGGCGGCGACCGGGTTGCCGCCGAAGGTGTTGAAGTAGCGGGCACGAGGCCCGAATTCCGCGACCACCTCGGGCCGGACAACGATGCCAGCCATGGGGTAGCCGTTGCCCATCGGCTTGCCGATCGTCACCATGTCGGGCTGGACGCCGTGGCGCTCGAAGCCCCACATGGCTTCGCCGGTGCGGCCGAAGCCGGGCTGCACCTCGTCGGCAACGAAAAGTCCGCCGGCCGCGTGAATCGCATCCACAGCCCGCTTGAGGAAGCCTTTCGGGCCGGCGAAGATGCCGTCGCTCGAGAAGATCGTGTCCGTAATCAGCATGGCTGGCTTGATGCCATGGCGCTTGAGGTCCGCGATGGCGGCTTCCACGTCGCGGCCGAATTTCTCCATCATGATTTCCGGCGCATGGCGGTAGCTGTCGGGCGCGGGCACGGTGCGCACATGAGGGCCGAGCGTGACGGCCTCGCCGAGCGACGGAGAGAATTCGGCAACCGCGCTGGTCAGGCCATGATATGCGAGATCCGTCGCGATGATGCCGGTGCCGCCGGTGACGAACCGGGCGATGCGCACGGCGAGGTCGTTGGCTTCGCTTCCCGTACAGGTGAACATCGCCTGGCTGAGGCCATCCGGGAAGGTCGCGGTCAGCGCTTCGGCATAGTCTATGATGCCCTCGTGCAGGTAGCGCGTATGGGTGTTGAGCACCGCGGTCTGGCGCGTGATCGCCTCCACGACGCGCGGGTGGCAGTGACCGACCGAGGCAACGTTGTTGTAGGCATCGAGATATTTCTCGCCCGCAGCATCATAGAGGAACACGCCTTCGCCCCGCACCAGATGCAGCGGCTTCTCATAGAATAGACGATAGGCGGGACCAAGCACCTTTTCACGCCGGGCGATCAGCGCCCGGTCGGCTTCGCTGAGCCGTTCGAAATCCTCACGTGAGAATGCATTCACCATCGACATGATCAGGCCTCGGAAAGGTTGGGCACGAGCTCTTTCAGCCCGGCCGGCGTCAGATCGGCTACGTTCTGCAGCCCGCGCCAGGAGTTGGCGTGGTTGCGCATGATGTAATCCCGGTTCTCCGGAAAGAGCGCGGAGCGCCATTCGGCGATGACGACCGACATGGTCAGCCGCGCCCGCACGAGAAGCGGCAGCACCGCGATTTCCTGCGGATCGAGCGGGCGTGCCGAGAGGAATCCTTCGATAAAGGCACGTGCGCGTGCAGCCCAATCGTCCGTAGCCAGATGATAGGATAGGCCGACGGCAAGGTCGTTGACCAGTGGCGCATGGACCATATCGCCGAAATCGATGATGCCGACCACTTTGTTAGGGTCAGCCGGATCGAGCAGGATGTTGTGCGGATTGAAGTCGTTGTGGATGATCTGGCGACGCGGCAGGCTAGCAAGGGTGGGCAGGGCGCGTTCGAATGCGTTGAGCACGGCCTGCGTCGCGGCCTGACGCTCGGGCGCAACGTGATCGGCGACGGCGGCAAGATCGAGCGTATGCGAAATGTCCCACATCAGTTTCCCGGCGGGAGGCCTCCCGCCATAGCGTTCGAGGCCTAGCCCGAGTTCGGCGAGCGCTCGGCCGACATTGCGGCTCTGTGCCTCGCTCGGGGCGGTGCGGTATTGCAACTCACCGGGCAGGTAGGTGAGAAGCCGCATGATGCGCGGGCCGTCGCCGGTGGAGAGCGTATGGCTCGGCGCGCCCGCTCTGGTCCGGACAAGCCGTGGTACCGGCACGGCAGGCGCGGCCGCCTCCAGATGCAGGAGCGCCCCGTCCTGAAATTCGAGCGCGGCCGGATTCTCGGCGGGATTGGCTATTTTCAGGACGAAGGCCCTGTTGTCCGTGCAGGTAAAGAGAAAGGTCTCGTCCCGCTCGCTGGAAAGGCGGCTGACCCTGCCCTCGAGGCCATAGACCTCCGCGACAGCAGCCGCTGCCTCGTCGGGCGTCGTCGGGCTCCACGTCGCCGACATGGAATCCGCTTTCCGGGCGGTCGGGGATGATCCCGTCATGTTTGCTCCTCGCGTGCGGCATCGCCTTGACCGGGCGTCGCGGCACTCGATACTGCCGCAGGACTTGCATCCTGTCAAAAAAGATGCATCAAGTATCGTGTTACCCGATCTTGTGGATCAGTTCCATGCCTGAATTTACGACACTGGAACATGCGAACCTCAACGCAACCGTCTACGGTGCGCTGTGCGATGCACTGATCCAGGGGCGGTTCCAGCCGGGCGATCGGCTGAAGATCCGCGATCTTGCCGAGCAGTTCGGCACCTCCGTCACCCCAATCCGCGACGCGATCCTGCGTCTGGCCAACGATGAGGCGATCACCTTTCGCTCGCCACGCGATATCCGCATTCAGGGCCTTACCGAGAGCCGCTACAAGGAAATCCGTGCGATCCGCATCCGGCTTGAAGGACTGGCCGCAGAGACGGCCGCGCAGGTGGCAACGAGTGCGGATATCGAGGCTATGGAGCGCATTCTGCGGGAAAACGAGGAGGCGATCGCCGCGGGCGACCGGCTGAAAGGCACACAACTCAATCAGGCGTTCCACTTCATGCTGCCGCAGATCGCCGGGCTTCCGGTGCTGATCGGCATCCTGCGCCGGCTCTGGCTGCAGATGGGACCGCACATTTCCGACGCGTACATTCCGGGCGGGCGGGCGATGATCGATCACCACTATCCCGTGGTCGAGGCACTGAAGCGGCACGACCCGGCCGCCGCTTCCATGGCGATCGTCGACGATATCCTGCTCGGCGGCAAGCCGATCCTGGACCGCATCGTTGGGTCAGACAAGCGCGTCGCACCTGATCCATAAGTGTCGCAGCGAGAGGCTTGCAATTCGCCGAACGCAGATTACGATGTATCAAGCATCAAAGGAGAATGCCTAGATGACCGAGGAACGCCGCTACATGTTGCTGACGGGCGCGAGCCGCGGCATCGGCCATGCGACGGTCAAGCTCTTCCAGTCGAAGGGCTGGCGCATTCTGACCGTCTCGCGCCAACCGTTCTCAGAGGAATGCGCCTGGCCGTCCGCCCGCGAAAGCCACATCCAGGCCGACCTTGCCGATCTGTCGCAGATCCCGCGTCTTGCCGAAATCGTTCGCGAGCGGCTGCCGAACGGCCGGCTGCACGCGCTCGTCAACAATGCGGGCATCTCGCCCAAAGGACCGAACCGCAGCCGCCTCGGCGTGCTCGACACCGATGCCGACGCCTGGACACAGGTTCTCAACGTCAATCTCGTATCCACGGCGCTCCTCGCACGCGAACTGATGCCCGAACTCGAGGCTGCGAAGGGATCGATCGTCAATGTGACTTCGATCGCCGGATCCCGAGTCCATCCATTCGCCGGGGTCGCCTACGCGGCCTCGAAGGCGGGGCTGGCTGCGCTGACACGCGAAATGGCGCACGAATTCGGCCGCCACGGCGTGCGCGCCAACGCCATCGCGCCGGGCGAAATCGAAACCTCGATCCTCTCTCCCGGCACCGACGCATTGGTGGCCGCCGAAGTCCCGATGGGCCGGCTCGGGGAGCCACGCGAGGTGGCGGAAACCATCTATTTCCTTTGCACCGAGCAGTCGTCCTACATCAATGGTGCGGAAATACACATCAACGGAGGACAGCACGTTTAAGAGGTCGATGGCCAAAATTCCGTTGACCGGAAATGATCGGAATGCATCAATCGCCGTAAGCCTCTGGGAGGGCGGACGGCCACCGCAAGGTCCACACGCAGAACGCGGGGACGGCGGAAGAAGATCGTCATCGGAACCAGGTCCGGTTCCTCACAAAACGAAGAAAAGGGGAAATGTTATGAAAACAGCCTTGAAATCCGGGATCCTTGCCGCCGCCGTCGTCGCGCTGTCAGCCAGCCTTGCAGCACCGTCGCTGGCGCGCGACCTCACCGTCGTCTCGTGGGGCGGCAACTATCAGGACGCGCAGCGCGAGATCTACTTCAAGCCGTTCTCGGAAAAGCTTGGCAAGCCGGTGCTCGATGAAGCCTGGGACGGCGGTATCGGCGTCATCCAGTCGAAGGTGAAGGCCGGCGCTCCGAACTGGGATGCGGTGCAGGTGGAAGCCGAGGAACTGGCGCTCGGTTGCGCCGACGGCCTCTATGAAAAGATCGACTGGGACAAGATGGGCGGCAAGGACAAGTTCCTCGACAGCGCCGTCAACGACTGTGGCGTCGGCGCCATCGTCTGGTCGACCGCTATCGCCTATGACGGCGACAAGCTGCAGGAAGGCCCGAACTCCTGGGCGGACTTTTGGAACGTCGAGAAGTTCCCCGGCAAACGCTCGCTCCGCAAGGGGCCGAAGTACACGCTCGAATTCGCCCTGCTCGCCGACGGCGTATCGAAGGACGAACTCTACGACGTGCTCGGCACGGAAGAGGGTATCGCCCGCGCCTTCAAGAAACTCGACGAATTGAAGCCGCACATCGTCTGGTGGGAATCCGGCGCGCAGCCGCTGCAGTTCCTCGCTTCCGGCGAAGTTGTCATGACCTCCGCCTATAACGGCCGCATCACCGGTATCAACCGGAGCGAAGGCAAGAACTTCAAGGTCGTCTGGCCGGGCAGCATCTATGCAGTCGATAGCTGGGTCGTACTGAAGGATGCGGAAAACAAGGACGCCGCGCAGGACTTCATCGCCTTCGCAAGCCTGCCGGAAAACCAGGCAAAGCTGCCGGAGTTCGTGGCCTACGGCCTGCCGAACAAGGAAGCCGCCGCCATGGTGCCGGCAGAGTTCGCCAAGGACCTGCCGACCGATCCGGCCAACCTGACCGACTCGATCTCGCTCAACGTCGATTTCTGGATCGACAATGCGGAAACGCTGACGCAGCGCTTCAACGCCTGGCTGGCGCAGTAAGGGCATTCGCAACGCCGGGCGGGCGGATGGGAGCGAGCCCTCTCCTCCGCCTGTCGGCATCTCTTCCCTCAGGGGATCGCAAATGTCCGCGTCTCCTTCTCCCCGGGCGGGGGGAAGGTGGCCGAAGACCGGATCGGGTCGCCCCCACCGGTCTCGCTTCCACCTCGATGGAGTCATGACTTTGGCCGAATTCATCCGCTTCGACCGCATCACCAAGTTCTACGGTCCGCTCTGCGTCGTCGAAAATCTCGACCTCGGCATCAAAAAGGGCGAGTTCGTCAGCCTGCTGGGCCCGTCCGGCTCGGGAAAGACGACGCTTCTCATGATGCTTGCTGGCTTCGAGCAGCCGACCTCCGGCTCTATCCTGCTTGACGGCGTCGCCATCAACGCCGTGCCGACGCACAAGCGCGACATGGGCGTCGTCTTCCAGAGCTATGCGCTCTTCCCGCACATGACGGTGGGGGAGAATGTCGCCTTTCCGCTGCAGATGCGCGGGATCGGTAAGGCCGAAATCGCCGACCGCGTCAAGCGGGCCCTCGACATGGTGCAGCTTTCCGCGCTTTCCGAGCGCAGGCCCTCGCAGCTTTCCGGCGGCCAGCAGCAGCGCGTGGCGCTCGCCCGGGCGCTCGTGTTCGAACCGCGCGTGGTACTGATGGACGAGCCGCTGGGCGCTCTCGACAAGCAGCTCCGCGAACAGATGCAGCTCGATATCCGCGATCTGCACCGCCGTCTCGGCCTCACCATCGTCTTTGTCACCCACGACCAGTCCGAGGCGCTCACCATGTCGGACCGGGTCGCCGTCTTCAACAAGGGCAAGATCGAGCAGATCGGCACGCCGCGCCAGGTCTACGACGAACCGGCGACGCGCTTCGTCGCGGAGTTCATCGGCGAGACCAATCTCGTTGAAGGTATCGTCGAGGCGATCGACGGGACGGAGGCCACGGTACGCCTGCCGTCGGGTGTCCGCATCGTTTCTGAAATTTCTGCCCCGGTCTCTTCGGGCCAGCCCGTCTATCTCTCCATCCGGCCGGAGCGGGTCGATCTCAGCGAGACACGCGGAGACGCTCGCAACGTGCTCGAAACCGAGGTTGCCGATTTCGTCTATCAGGGTGATCACCTGCGCGTGCAGCTCCAGAACGACGCCCATCCGCTGATTGCCAAGCTCGGCCGCCGCTCGCCGGAATTTCCTCCGGGCACGAAGGTCTATGCCGCCTTCTCGGCCGGCGACTGTCGGGTCATCGCGCCATGACGGTAATCTCGCATCGGACCGTCCGGTCGTTGTTCCTGCTGGCGCCGCTGCTCGTTTTCGTGCTCGCCTTCTTCGTGTGGCCGCTTTTCAGCATGGTCTCGCAGTCGGTGTCCGACACCGCGGTGCTGCGCCTACTGCCGCGCAGCGCCGAGGTGATGGGCGACTGGGACCGAGCCTCGCCACCGACCCTGCCCATGCAGCAGGCCCTGATGGAAGATCTCAGGGCAGTCGACGACGACCAGGCGCTCGGCGACATGGTACGGCGCCTCAACTCCGCCCGCTCGGGCTTTCGTACGCTTATGGGCAAGACGACGAGCGCGATTGCCGACTCCGACAATCCGCCGGAAGACCTCGTCTCCATCGACAGCCGCTGGGGCAAGCCCGAGTTCTGGCTGGCGATCGCCGACGCGCTCTCGCCGCTCACGGATCGCAACCTGCTCGCCGCCCTCGACCTCGGCCGCAACGCTGCCGGCGAAATAGAGCATCTACCGGCCGACCAGTCGGTCAACCGTGTCATCCTCGTGCGCACCTTCTGGATCGCCGCACTGGTAACCTTCGCCTGCGCCGCGATCGGCTATCCCTATGCCATCATCGCGGCCTCGCTGTCCGGCTGGAAGCGCGATCTAATGCTGGCCGCCGTGCTGCTGCCGCTCTGGACATCGCTGCTCGTACGCACCGCCGCCTGGTTCATCCTGCTGCAGGAACAGGGGCTCATCAACGACCTCCTGCGCTGGCTCGGCATTATCGATGCCCCGCTGGCGCTGATCTTCAACCGTACCGGCGTCATCATCGCCATGACCCATGTATTGCTGCCTTTCATGGTGCTGCCGATTTACTCGGTGCTGATCACCATCCCCAAGAACCTGATGCCGGCCGCCGCCTCTCTTGGTGCACCGCCGTGGCGCGCTTTCCTGCGTGTACTCCTGCCGCTCAGCCTGCGCGGCGTTGCCTCGGGCGGCCTACTCGTCTTCATTTCGGCGATCGGCTACTACATCACCCCGGCGCTGATCGGCGGACCGGGCGACCAGATGATCTCCTCGATCATCGCCTTCTATGCGACGGGTTCGGCGAACTGGGGCATGGCCGGCGCGCTCGGTGTCGTGCTGCTCGTCGCGACGCTCCTGCTCTACAGCGTCTATGCACGGCTCTCGGCCGACGAACCGGGGAGAAGATGACGATGCCGATGAAGCTCGCCAGGTTCACCTTCGCCACGCTGACGATCCTCTTCCTCGTCGCGCCGCTCATTGCGATCCTGCCGCTCGCCTTCACATCGAGCGTCATCCTCACCTATCCGATCCCGTCCTGGTCGATGCGCTGGTTCCACGAACTCTTCTTCGCGGATGCCTGGCGGCGGGCGATCGTCAACAGCCTCATCATCGGCACGGGCACCACATTGCTCGCAACCGTACTCGGCACAGCCGCCGCACTCGGCCTGCGCAACCGGCTTCTCTTCTTCCGCGGCACGGTGCGCACCCTCTTCCTGCTGCCGATGGTGGTCCCTGCGGTCGTCCTCGGCGTCGGCATGCAGGTGCTGCTCGCCGGCTTCGGCCTGACCAACAGCTATGCCGGCGTGATCATCGCCCATACGGTCGTGGCCGTGCCCTTCGTGGTGGTCAGTGTCAGCGGAGCACTTGCCGGCATCGATGAGCGCGTCGAACTCGCCGCCCTCAGCCTCGGCGCGTCGCCGCCGACCGTCTTCCGCCGCGTGACGCTGCCGCTCGCCATGCCCGGCGTACTCTCCGGCGCCGTACTCGCCTTCGCAACCTCGCTCGACGAGGTCGTTCTGACGCTCTTCGTCGCCGGCCCCAACCAGCGCACGCTGGCGCGGCAGATGTTCTCCTCCATCCGCGAGAACATCAGCCCCGCGATCGCCGCCGCCGCCTTCCTCTTCATCGCCGCAACGATCCTCATCGGCCTCGTCGTCGTCATGTCACGCTCGATGCTGGCCAGGCGGCGCTGAGACTGGCCCGCGGAAAGACCCGGAACAATAAGCGCATCCGCATCTTTTCGGTACAGGCCCGACGACTGCCGTGAACAGGCGACAGACGATTGCACGCCTTCCCATGATCAGGGCGAGGTCGCGCGTGTGCATGCGATCCAACAGCCCAGCTTAACATGCTGCAAGACGGCATTGAGCACCCGGAGCTCCGGACTCCCGGCCTGAAGAAAAGCTCCCAACAGGGCGGCAAGTGCGGACATCAACGCATGTCCCGAAGCCGTCACCGTCCATCGCTCGATCTCTAAGCGATCGCCGACACGCTATCCAAATAAGGAAAACATTTGTTATTTACAGATTGCATCCTATTGTAAAATATCTACGATTTAATAATCGATGAATTACAACATGGAGACATTTATTGCTGGTCATCCTGGCTGACGATATGACGGGTGCGCTGGACACGGCGGCTCCGTTTGCTGCGCGTGGTCTCCATACCGAGGTGGCTCTGGCTGCCGATGCTGCCGCTCGGACGGCTGCAAGGCTGCCGGCCGTCTTGTCCGTCAATCTTGCTTCCAGAGAAAAATCTCCGGAGGAGGCTTATCGCGCTTGTCGCGAGGTAATCGACGAACTGCCGGCTGATGTCAGGCTGTTCAAGAAGGTCGATTCCCGCCTCAAAGGCCATGTGTCGGCGGAACTGGATGCAATTTCCTATCAGCGCGCGCTTGTCGCTCCTGCCATCCCCTCCTTCGGGCGCATCGTGCGCGACGGCCACGTCGCGGGCTTCGGCGTCACGACACCGATCTCAATCGCGGACGTCCTCGGAACGCATTTGGAACGGTCGACAATCATCGATGCCAGCACGGATCAAGATCTGGATAATGCCCTCGCTCAGGTCGAGGCTGAAGGTATCGATCTCCTCGTTGGCGCACGTGGACTTGCCGAAGCACTCGCGGCGCGGATGACGGGACGACGAAAGTCAGAACTTGTGGCGCCTCCGGCAGGCCCGGCCCTGTTCGTCATCGGATCCCATGACCCCATCACCGTCGAGCAAATCGAGACCCTGCGCGCTAGCGGCAGAACGGACTACCGCCCCGCCCCGAATGGAAACCTGCCGCAGCCCATCCTGCCGCCAACCTCGCTGGTGCTCGTCCAGGCCACGCAGGGGGACGAACGGATCTCGTCCGAGCAGGTGAGCCAAAACCTCGCGTCTTCGGTTCATCCCTGCTTGACGGAGGGCGCGCGCACATTGCTCCTCTGCGGAGGAGCGACGGCAGAAGCGGTGCTGTCGCGGATGGGGATCACGCATTTCACGCTGCAAGGCGAATGTCTGCCGGGACTGGGGCTCGCCTATGCCGGCGGGCAGTGTATCATCGCCAAATCAGGAGGCTTCGGGGATCCCGATACACTGGCAATTCTTGCAGCGAAGCTGGGTGGAGGCTGAGGTTCGACAATGGGACTGCAAAGTGGCACTGCACGCAAGAGCCTGCCCGACCTCGTGTTCGAACGCATGCACAGGGCAATCAAATCCGGCGCTTACCAGCCGGACGAACGGCTTCCGACGGAGCACGATCTGGCGATCGAATTCGAGGTTTCGCGTCCGATCATACGGGAAGCGTTGAGGCGGCTGCGTGACCAGGGCCTGATCTATTCGCGGCGCGGCGCCGGCAGTTTTGTCCGCTCGGTCGGGATGAAGCAGCCACTGGGCTTCGGCCAGCTCGAGAACGTCGCGGACCTGCTGAACTGCTACGAGTTCCGGCTAACGGTCGAGCCCGCCGCCGCCGAGGCAGCGGCGATGCGGCACACGCCGGCCACCCTTGCCGCGATCCGGGAGGCGCTCGAACTGATGCGCGACGCGACCAATCGGCAGGCGCACCGGGAGGACGCCGACTTCCAGTTCCATCTCGCCATCGCGCGCGCCGCCAACAACAGTTATTTCGCCACCGCGATGGAGGCTTTGAAGGACCACATCGCTGTCGGCATGCGCTTCCATGGCGTCTCCGTCAAACGGGACAATACCGGCCTGTCGCGCGTCTTTGCCGAACACGAGGCGATTGCCGAGGCGATTGCTGCAGGCCAGGGCGCCCGCGCGAAGGAGCTGATGCATGCCCATCTCACGGGCTCACGCGCACGACTGTTCCAGGCAAGCGGTTCGTCAACGGAAATGATCGAGGAGTGAGCCGCGGGCGACATCTGCTTCGCAGCATGACATGAAAAACGATATGATGCGGGGGCCGTACGGCCCCGTCATGCCTCACGCTGTGCGGATGGCGTCAATAGGCTGCCTTGTAGATGGCAAGCACGTCCTCGACCCTCATGTCCGCGGGATTATTGTCCATCAGGCGGCGGTTGGCGTGAGCCTCTGCCGCATAACCGGCAAGAGCATCTTCCTTTGCGCCATGGCACGAGAGCCTCATCTCAATGTCGAGATCGGCACAGAAGCCGTAGGCGGTTTCGAACAGCTCCGCCGGCGAATGCGCGCTGAAACCGAGAGCTTCGGCCACCTCGGCGGTCTTCTCGGGCACGACCGGCTGGTTGAAGGCGAGCACGTGCGGAAAGACGATCGCATTGGCAAGTCCGTGCGGCAGACCGAGCCGCGTACCGAGCGGATAGGCGATCGCATGGCCTGCCGCGGTGTTGACCGGCCCGAGGCATATCCCGCCATAATAGGAGGCGAGCATCATGCCTTCACGCGCCTCGGTGTCAGCGCCGTCCCTCACCGCGCGGGCAAGGTATTGACCGACGAGGCGGAAACCCATCCGGGCGAAACCATCGATCATCGGATGAGCCCGCTTGTTGGTGAAGGCCTCCACGCAATGGGCCATGGCATCGACCCCTGTTGCGGCGGTGACAGCCGGCGGCACGGAGAAGGTGAGTTCCGGGTCCAGCACGGCGGCGTCGGCAATCATGTGCGGGCTTTCGACTGCGATCTTGGCACCCTTGCCAGGATCGGTGATCAGGGATCGGATGCCGGCCTCCGAGCCCGTTCCGGCCGTCGTCGCCACCTGGATGAGCCTGACATTGCGCCCGGCCACCCTGTTCGGCCCGGCCACGTCCGCAAGCGTCTGTTCGCTGTCCCAGAGCACGGCAACGAGCTTGGCAACGTCGAGAACGGAACCGCCGCCCAGCCCTACGACCACCTGCGGCCGGACACGGCGCGCGACGGCGAGCGCAGCCTCAAGCGTGGCGATATCGGGCTCTCCGGGGATAGCATCGAAAACGTCCACCTTCCCCGGCAGCCTCAGGCGGTCGATGAAACCCGCCGTGATCGGGGTTGCGATGACCAGGGCGGAGGTGATGTCACCGACAAGGCCGCCGACCTCGCCGATGGTTCCAGCACCGACAATCAGGCGACGGGGCTGGTGAAGGGTGATGGATGCGGTCATCGAGGTCATCCTTGCTTGGTGTTGCCAGCGACGAGTTTGCGGGCATAGGCGATGGCGGAGTTCATGTTGGCGTGATTGGCGATGCCCTTGCCGGCGATGTCGAAGGCCGTGCCGTGGTCGACCGAGGTGCGGTCGATCGGCAGGTCGACCGAAACATTCACCGCGGTATCGAAGGCGACCAGCTTGATCGGGATATGCCCCTGGTCGTGATACTGCGCCACCACCAGGTCGAACGCGCCGGAATAGGCCCGGTGGAATACCGTGTCGGCCGAGATCGGTCCGTAGGCGTCGATGCCTTCCGCGCGGGCCGCGGCCACGGCGGGGGCGATCTGGTCGCGGTCTTCCGTGCCGAAGAGGCCGTTCTCGCCGCAATGGGGATTGATGCCGGCAACCGCGATCTTCGGGGCCGCATAGCCGATCCGCTTGAGATGAGCGTCGCCGGCGCGAATGGTCGCCAGCACCCGCTCGGTCGTCGAGCGGCGGATCGCCTCCTGCAGCGAGACATGGGTGGAGACGTGGATGACCTTCAGCCGTTCGGACGCGAGCAGCATGTAGGCGGACTTGGAACCGGTGAGGCTGCGCAGCATGCCGGTATGGCCGTCATAGTGGTGGCCGGCAAGGTTCAGCGCCTCCTTGTTGATGGGTGCGGTGACGATGCAGCCGATCACTCCGGCTTCCGCGTCCCGCACGGCTTTCTCGATGAAGCGGAAGGCGGCGTCGCCGGCAATCGGGTTCAGTTCTCCCCAGGGCAGCGGCGCCCCCTCGACGGGAAGGTCAACGACATGAGGGGCAAGGTCGAGGTCGATGCCAAGCACTGCACGGGCGGCTTCCAGCGTCGCAAGATTGCCGTAGATGCGGATCGTCGCCCGCTCCTCCGGCGACATGCCG